>SAMEA3663010__coassemble_197_pt1 | contig 28937 bp, 27 predicted proteins | sample SAMEA3663010__metabat2_low_PE_015 | metagenome-assembled genome bin SAMEA3663010 (sample SAMEA3663010) | pig gut metagenome | biome: pig gut; feature: pig-associated habitat; material: faeces | place: France | collected 2012 | reverse complement strand
CGATGAGATAGACAACATACAATAGTACCGATTGCACTTGCCAGTTGAATTCGCGGCACGTCAAAGCAAGTTAAAATCGTTAAATCTTCACTTTCCGTAAACCCACAAATAACACCCAATCCACTTTTCTACCGTATTAACTACAAATAATTGGTAATCAATCACTTCTAAATACTCTGACTGCAGTGGCCTGACATCAGTGAATATTGGCAACAGTGTGAAAAGCATCGGTAATAAGGCTTTCGATGGTTGCAGAGGCCTGACATCTGTTACCATTCCCAACAGCGTGACAAGCATTGGAAATGATGCTTTCGGGATGTGTAGCAGCCTGACCTCTATCACTATTCCCAACAGCGTGACAAGCATCGGTAATGGTGCGTTCTATGGTTGCACTGGCCTGACATCAGTGAATATTCCCAACAGCGTGACAAGCATTGGAAATGATGCTTTCTCTGGCACTGACCTGACATCAATAGATATCCCCGACAGCGTGAAAAGCATCGGTGAAGATGCGTTCAATAGTTGCAGAGGCCTGACATCAGTGAATATTGGTAACAGTGTGAAAAGCATCGGTAATAAGGCTTTCTCTGGTTGCAGAGGCCTGACATCAATAGATATCCCCGGCAGTGTGACGAGCATCGGTGGAAATGCGTTCCTTGGTTGCAGCAGCCTGACCTCTATTACCTTACCTGATTGCGATATGAGCTGTAATGAATTCTGTAATGGAGATTATTTCAATCCTAGTAGTCCTATCCAAACAATTAAGATCCATGCTAATGTGAAAAGATTAAGAGATTTATCTGTTTTTCACCGTAATCTGTCTGTTCTGGATTTCATGGGAAATATTCCTGAGACCAATGGCATTTTTTCTGATTCAAGCATAGAAAATCTTCGAGTAAATACATCACGCAAAAAAACTACTATTCCTGATGATATTTTAGCAGCTTTACACTTGGATGATTCCCGAAGGCGTGGAAACGTAACATTCGCAGCCCCTGAACTGTGTGAAGAGCCGTCAAAAGTTGCTGGTTATATTCGCGCGACATTAGCCAAGAATGACGAGATTGTAGATATTAACACGAAGTACATCGTGTCTGTAGAACCATACAAATTGGAAAGTTACACTCCTCTTACAGGATCTTTGATTACCTGTGCACCCTGTAATAGGGAGACTTCATATCAAATAGTTGTCTATGAGCCATGTGCAATGATCCTACAAAAGGTAGAGGAATCTCTTGCATCTCTCAGCCAGAAAGTAGGTGGCGTTGCTGGTCTCCTAAATCTATTAGAAACACTCTGTAAAAAATAGTCAAGAATTAAAGTTGCGCACGACACGGAGTAGTGTAATATTATATGATTATTGATCCAAAATTAGGAGAAAAATTAAGAGAGAGCGGTGTTCTACATTCAGAGTTAAATGAGAATAACAGGGTTTTTCTGCCCATTGATAAGGATGAAAACTACCTTGAAAATCCTAAGGTGATGGATTATCTTTCTAAAGGTTATGTCATCGAAAAAAAGATAAATTTGGTGTCTTGTCAATTAGTATTAAGAAAACAAGAATAGTGTTCTTATGAAGATAAGAAGTTTGAGTTTCCTCAATAGAGGTGATGTACAAAGGCTGGCTATTTCGATGGCCACAATTACACAGACTCGCATGAGAGATAAACTATAATACATTTGCCTATGATTAAGTTCCTTTTCAAAACTTTTATCATTGTGGTTTTATTGCTTATCATAATACCACTGATTATGCTCCTTTTCGGGGAGGGTGCGCTTCTCTATAAGATTTTCGACTGGTCTTTTCCTAACATGAAGGAAAAGCAGGAATGGGTCATGTTTGGGGATGATAAGCCTGCTTCAAACATCTCTGCCAGTGTGAGTGATTTGACCATAGAGCACAATGTCATTCGTGAAGGGAAGCATGGAATGAACTTGTGTTCTAAGCAAGTCTTCAAAAATCTGGAAGGAAGCGATTGCTATACAATGATTCGTTTCTTTGATGATAAGGGAAATCCGCTAAAGGGGAAAAGTGCTAAAGATGAAGATGGGGATTTCTGTATCATTGACAAAGTGGTTCCTGATTGTAATGATTGTGGGAATGACCAACGTGTTTTCGTTGCATACGACCAATTTGATGTGCCAGAAAATGGAGTGGCTTATTTCTTGTGTGACATCAGACTTTTCATATTAGACAGCAATGGTGAAAGAGTTGAATTAGCCTTTTCACAGCCAAGTAGGTTCCATTTGTCTTTTTAAGATATAGTGGAAGAATGACAAACGGGTAAAATGCCATTTAGATACTACCACAACTTTTGTACCTATAGAAGGAACTGGTAATGAATGATAAATAGGAATTCAATAATACCAACAATATACACAATTATGGGACTATTAGACAATTTTATAGCGGGCGCAGTCGGTTACGGTATATCCGAGATGTCCAAATCGCATCCGCTGCGTGATGTTATTGACGAACGCATCAATCGTTCTAAGCCGAAAGTTTCGCTGGAAGAACTCATTAGGGAGTATGCGAAACGGTATGAGATTTATACACGCAGGAATGAGTTTGCGTATCATCTGCATAAAATCGCGGAGCAATACGAGGAGTATGACTATGACGAAATGTATGGGTCACGATAAAAGTTCATAAAGATATGGGCATGTTAAAAGAAAGAAGTAATACGGCACCACGGGCTTGGATAGGGAAAGAGGCTCTGAAGGAAGTGGTTGGTGCTTATTGTTGTGGGACATCGTATGATGAAAGGACTTCATACGATGAGAACGCCATCATTCCAAAATTGCATCCTGTATGGGAGGCATTCCAGAGATATGACTTCGACTTGAACAGATTCATGTCGGAAAAGGGGTATGACTTGATAGAGGATGAGAATCTGCGAGTGGAGGTGATGATGACTGTTTTCCGATGTCTTGATCACCACCCTTTGTCCCCTTTTATGATTGATTGGATCAACGGGCATTTGGATTTCTTTGAGAGAGAGAATCAAGAAATAACTGATATGGAGGTACTCCATCGTCTCTATTTCTGTTCGACTGAAGAGGAGCTTTGGAAGATGATGGCTGAGGGAATAGGTGATATAAAAAGTCTATACCTATGGTATATGGGTGTGCCTAATGCAACCCTGGAAGATGTGGGTATTCCATGCTATTGTCAAAAGGATGAAGCCAAGGCTGCAAGGATGCTCAACTGTCTTTTGGATGACTCCGTTTGCTCTACCGAAGCCGTAAGAGCGGAAGCAGCCCGTTTGAAAAAAATGTGGAATACTCCTAAAAAGCAAAGCAACGAATGAAAAGAAGTGTATTACTCACCTTTATCGTCCTATTGGTTTGCGGATGCCAACCAGCAAGGAAAGAGGAGGGCATGGTCAAAGATGAAGGTGTTCCTTCCACTGCATACGTGGTTGCGGAAAATGAGGACTATAAGGTGTTCCTGAATGATGAAGCCATTGCTGACAGTATCGAAGGTCTTCCTGCCATCAAGCAAGTGTCTCTTTGGGTATGTAAAAATGCTGAGAGAGAGGGTAAGAAAGTTCTAACAACACATATTCATGCCAATGGGAGCTGGTTTAGTATGGATCATGCTGTAAAAGTGCCAAGAGATTCCATCCCAGCCATTCACAAAGCCGTGATTCTTTCTTGGCATGATGAGCCATTGAAACTCTTGGTGGAAGGGTGCTCTGATTACAGGAACGTACAAAGTTTCATCATCAATGCCGAATCTGACAGCGCAATCTGCTTGCCTACAAACAGTGGATTGGTTGGCATGAGTAAAGAAGAGGGTCTGCTGATCATGCAAAGTTATGACTATTATCAGGATGGCGGAAGGTATAATGTCATCGAGGCTTTTGATGAGGAAGGGCATCGTATCTCCTCGATGGAGGCAATAATAAAGAACTAATAAGAGAAAGAAAATGGCATACAAAGAAACATTCGCAGATAGTCTTAACATGATACCTAAAGCACTGAAATGGGCAGAGAGTCAGGACATCAAGCAGTTACGTGATTTTTTCATCGAAGAAGCACAAAAACCTCTGTATTGCTTTGCCAGCGGTGGTTCATACAGTTCGGTCGATTATGCAGCATTGCTGTATGAAGCGAATCAAGGGATGGCTAAGGCATTAACTCCATTGTCTTTGTCTTCTGTTTCTGATGAAACTCTGAAATCAAGCAAAATTCTCTTCACCACAAGTGAAGGAAGGGGACATGATGAAAAGTATGTGGCGAAACGTGCCACAAAAGCCAATCCTGAGAACACCTGTGCCATCGTCAGAAATGGAGGTGATGACAACGATGTAGTCAAGAAACTCAGAAAGGCAGGCTCCAAGTGGCTGGTTTATGATTGGCTTACACAGGCAAAATCTTTTATCGCTACAATAGATACGATATGCAAGTTCGGCTTGTTCTACAGAGCTTTCAGTGGTGAAAATGAAATACTAGACAAGCTTTCTGTAAATTTAACGCCAGAGCATTGTTTCTCTTATAGTCCAAGAGTGGAGGGTACTATCCCCAAGCTAAAAGACATCAAAAACTACATTGTTCTTTACAATGGATGGAGCAGACCTGTGGCTACTGATTTCGAGTCGAAGATGATAGAAAGCGGAATAGCCAGTGTGCAACTGTGCGACTATCGTAATTGGTGTCACGGCAGGTTTATCTTCTTTTCAAAACACATGGAGGACTCTGCATTAGTGTTGTTCCTGACACCCCAAGAGAAACAGTTCGTGAAGGATTTGATTGGTGGCAAGTCTTGGAGAGGAAAGAAAGCGGACATATTCCCATGCAACACTCCAATTATAAAGGTAGGGACAGAGTTGGACTCCCCACTGGCATCTATTGATCTGTTAATTAAAATGTACATCTTGTTTAACGATGTAGCCAAAGCAAGCGGTGATGAACCTTGTAAGCCTATGAATCCTTACAAAATAGATAAGAGGTTCCCGAAAAGCACTCCGTTTCAGGGAATGTAAACCACATGCGGATGGGCTTTGTGACACCTTCGCTTGTTACTCACCAATACCCAGACCGTCCGATTTAATCAAAGAGTAACCACAATACAGGATAAGGGTGTGCAGTTTGAATCTCAACAGATTTAATTCAGCACACTCTTTTTTGCGGTACAGTTTCGAGGGACGGCGGAGCACCCTCCTGAATGCCAGTATTCATCTCAATGAGATTAAAATCTTGCGACTGCTTAAGAATCAGACATTTCCACGCCTTTTGGAGATAGCGGGGAAGATCGATCCGAGCTTGATAATCTCAGCGAGATTACTTACCCTGGGACGCACAGACTCACCTGCTTAAGTCATCGCAGGATGCGATTGACATCCCTGATGGACAGGATCCACCACAGCATTTTAATATCAGTGAGATTACTTACAGTCCACTCCAGGAGAAGTTCGGGAAGGACAACAGATGAATGAACAGGATGCGGTAAGGAATTCGGTCTCGAAATCGGCTAGCAAATTGACCGAAAAAACGGAAAAATCTTTCAGAAACTGAATGAAAAAGAGTTTTATGATGAACGAAAAACTCAAATAAAAGATCAGTATCCAGTAGATGAATTAGCGTCTTTAATCGGAAATGCCTTTATATCAACGGATTAGAAGTGCATTCCAGTCTATAAAAGGGGAGTTGATATAACCTTATGGCATGAATCTAATGGTATCACTGTGCTAAGAGGTTTGATCCTGTTGATATTACAGGTGGACTTCTTCAACAAAAACACAACAACAACATACTATGATGAATGTCCACTAGAAGGACACCTGATCGTTAAAGATCTGTTAATTGTCTGCTTTGCCATTGCCGTGTCATACAAAAGCACTAACTTTGCCCAAAGAAGTCAAAAGCGCATCAAATATTGATACCTGACGAATGGAATCTTTAGGCATCATGAAGAGACTCAGAACAATAGGACGGGTGGGTATTAAAACCTCACTTTCCGCGAAGAGGGTTGCAAAAGCAATCCTTTTTTTGTTTGATTTTTAGGTGTTTAAGTGATTAAAAATCAGTAGGGTTCAAAAATTGAAACAACGTCATATATGTAGTGCGGATATAACTATTATATACCTATTGTATACACTAATTCTCTACCAACGAATTTTCAATTCTCTACCCATGGTAATAAAACAATTATCCACCAACAAATAAAACTACTCACCAATTATGAAAGTACCAAGTATTAAACTCGTTTTTGACCGAAAGAAGGTCGCAACAAATATCAAAGAGGCATCAGCCCTCGTCGAAAGGCGTTCCTTTTTTTGTCGGCTATAAGGTGATTTTCATTCCGTCTTCTGCCAGAAGGGTGTCGGGAAATATTTGCTGTGCCTCTGCCAGAAGGGGGACTTCTGACTTGTAGCGTGAGGAGAAATGTCCGAGGATGAGACGCTGTACTTGGGCATCACGGGCTATTTGTGCGGCTTGTGCAGCCGTGCTGTGGAATGTCTTCTGTGCAAGAAGGGCATGCTCTTGCGCGAAGGTGGCTTCGTGGTACAGGCAGGTGATGCCGTGGATGAGTTCTGTGAGTCGGGGGCGGTATGTGGTGTCTGTGCAGTATGCGTAGGAACGGACAGGGTCGGATGGGGTGGTCAGGCGTTCGTTGGGAATGATGGTGCCGTCTTCTGTTGTCCAATCCATGCCTGCCTTGATGTTGTTGATTTGAGAAATGGGTATGTGGTAGAAGTCTATCATGTCGCGGCGGATGTGGCGCGGTGTGGGCTTCTCGCGGAAAAGGTAGCCGCAGCAAGGTACACGATGTGAAAGAGGTAATGTCGAAATGCAGACGGAACGGTCTTCATAGAGGGTTTGGGGGGTGTTGGGGTCGATTTCGTGAAGGATGATGTGGTAGGGGGAATCGGCACAGAAGTAGTCGATTTGTGGTTGGAAAATGCGTTGCAGGTCCTTGGGACCATAGATGTGGAGGTCTTGAATGCGCCCGAGAAGTCCGAAGGTGGAGAGCATGCCGATGAGTCCAAAAGTGTGATCGCCATGAAGGTGTGTGAGGAAGATGGCTTGGAGATGGGAGAAGGGGAGACGGGAACGTCGGAGTGCCATCTGGGTGCCCTCTGCACAATCGAGCATGAAGAGTTTCTCACGAATGTTGACGATTTGTGAGGAACTGAGGCGGCGGGGGGTGGGAAGGGCTGCTCCGCAACCTAATATGTTGATTTCGAATTTTTCCATTCAATATGTCTTTTGGGGATGACGAAGACAAAAGGTGAGAAAGTCGCAGTGAGCGCAATTTTGTGTGTCGGCACATTGTTTGAATGTGCCGAGGTCGGGGTCGGCTTCATATGGTGTGAAGATTTCATCAATCTTTTGTGCGAGGAGGTTGGTGAAGTCTTTGTCGTACTGTGACTTGTAGTCGTCGATGGGAGCCTTCTTAGGGTTGTCTGGTGGGGTCAGTTTGATGATGCCAGAGTAGTTGCTGCCATAGTTTTTGGCACAATACATGAGGGCTGGCAGGATGGGGGTGCCGTTATATGGGGAGGTGGGGTCGGCGAGCACCTTGCAATAGTAGAGGGCTTGCATCATGTGGTAGTTGTGGGTGCATTTATCGGGGTCGAAAAGGTCGGCAAGGGTGTTGGCTGAGTGTGGTATGCTGCTGGTCTTGTAATCGACAATGCGGATGCGGTCGCCCAATGGTGAGGAGAGCAGGTCAAGGCGGTCGATGATACCACCCAGTTTGAGGGTTGAGGGTCGGGAGGTTTTGGCAGAGAGTTTGTGGATGATGGCATAGGGTTCTTCTTGGCTGATGATTTGCCAGTAACCACCTTGGTGTTCAAGGTCGGCAGCCATTTGGGCGTCAGCATTGAGTTGGTTGATGATGAATTGTTTGATGACGTGCCGATTGATGAGACCTGTTCCGTTGAGGGGCAATGGTCGGTCGGTCCCGTAGTTAATAGGGATGCCATTGGAATCGTTAGGTGGATAATGGAAGAAGTTGACGGCAAATGCATTGTTGAGATGTTGGCTGATGAGGTCTTCGTTTTGGGCAAGGGCACGTACCTGGTCGCTACGGAAGGGCTTCTTTTCGTAAGGTTGGTAAAGACGGTGCATGGCATCGTGGAAGAGGGTGCCGAACATGGCATTGTCCACATCGTCAGCCACCTCATTGGTGGGGCGCAATCCTGCTACATAGTTGAGGTAGAACTTGAGGGGACACTTCATGTAAGTGTTGATGGCGGAGGGGGAGAGGATGTGCTCGTCATTGAATCTGTCATGGAGTTGTTGCATCACAGTTGCATCTTTGAGGATGCTGATGGGTTGCGCTGCTAGTGTCTCGCTGGGAGTTGTGAAGGTCCTAAGGTCTATTTTTTGTCCAGGGGTGAAGAGGTCGTCTTTTTCGATGAGGGTTTGCAGCATGAAGCGTGACATCTCGCCTTTATTGCCACCTTCGTTGCTGGAGTTGTAGAGTAGGGTGATGCTTTCTGCACGTTGGAAAAGTCGGTAATAGTAGTATGCGTAGAGACTCACTTCTCGTTCGATGGTGGTCATGCCATAGGCCGCACGCAAGGTGTAGGGGATGAGGGACGTGCGCTTATCGCCTTTGGGCATCTGCCCTTCATTGACGGAGAGCATGACGATGTGGCGGAAGTCGAGGTTGCGGGTTTCGAGCAGTCCCATCACTTGAAGTCCGATGGCGGGTTCACCGTGGAACGGCACCGTGGCTTGCCCAATCAACTGCAGGATGAGTCGGGATAGTGTTTCATCGCTGAGCGTCAGTGCCGCATATTTCTCCTGTAGGATGTGGATGCGGTTGACGATGGTGTATGCCACGAAAATGCATTCCTTATAGATTTGCAATGTGTTTTCTTCATTGCCTGATGTCTCTTGATAGCAGTGCCCTACCATCGAGAGAATTTCGGAAAGATAGGTGGTGAGTTCCTTGCCTCTTACGGAGGTGAAGATTTGGCGCATGGTGCTGTTGTCCGCAAAGCGTTCTTTGTTGGGAAATACCACATTTTGAGTGGTGAGTTCGTGCATTTTCTCCTTGCCTGCTTTGCCTAAGAGTTTTTGGATGAATGGATGCTTCAGCACGGCTGCCACATATTTGTATCTCCATGAATCGGATGCGGTGCTGCCATGTACTTGCAACTCAATGAGTGCTTGCATTAATGAATAGATAGGGGTTTCGGTCATCGGATACCCCATTGTCACGTTGATGGCATCCACTTTGCCGATGCTGTGCAGTACGGGTTGCAGAAGGTTTTCATTGCAGAGAATCACTGCAGACTCTCTTAAAAGTTCTGTTGTCTGTTGTTTGTTGGCGTGACTGTTCAGCCATGTATCGATGTATCGTGTCTGGGCATTGTCGGTGGGTGATTGGATGAAGGTGATTTCCTTGGGCTGACGCATGTTGTTGAAGAGGTCTCTCCCCTCAAACTCGTTGCCCAACAGTTTGATGTTCTCCAGAATGAATTGCCCGGCTTCGTACTTGCTGAGCACCGTAAAATGGGAGGAATTCAAAAGGGTGTTTGAGTGATGTGGGCAGGTGTATGCCATGTCATAATCCCAATAAAACTTGGCTTCACGATGTTGCTTAAGATACCGGAACAGTTCCCGTTCGGTCTTGTTGAGGACATTGAAGCCGACCATTACATAGGTTTTTGCCGCGAGTCTTTCGTCCATGCGTCGTCTCGCCTCTTCATCTTTGCTGGTCAATGCTTCAATCACTTTGCGTTTCATCATTCCCTCATACACCATTGGCTCCTCATCGGCTGTGGTGGTCAGCAATGCTTTCTGATAGGTCTCGTAGATATCTGTCAGCCGATTCCACAAAGCCATGAACTTGCTTTTCAGGGGAGTGTCTGTTGTTTGTTGTCCGTTGTCTGTATTGAAAAACATCCCGAAGAACTGCTCTATCGCTTTCCGTTGCTCCTCTTCGAGGAAAGAGAAGTCGGTCTTCTCCTTGAGGTCTGCCATGTTCAGAAACAGACGGGATGGATCCACCATGTTGTTGTCGATGTCTTGAAAGTCGCTGAGCATCATTTCCATCAGTGAATACAACTGGTCGAACGTGTGGGGTGGTTGTATTTTCGACTGATAGACTTCCCAGAGCCGCACCACAAGATAGATGGGGTCACCTATGGTGTATTCTGACAAGGATGTGAAGAGTTCGCTGATGGTTGTGTATTCAGGAGTCCACATCGTCTGCCCCTCAGCGTTCTCCCACAGGTACTGATTGAAGAACAATGAGGCACGCTTGTTGGGGAAGATGATGCAGGTGTCCTGAAAGTTTCCTCCCAGTTTCTGATACAGGTCGTCTGCTACAAGTTGAAGGAATGGTATCATGTCCGTGAGAAAACAAGGGTGTTTACATGTTGGGGAACTGAAAGAAGGGGAATCCTCCTCCATTTTGTGGCTTGATTTCCACAGGCTTTTGAATGTGTGGCTCAAAGTCCTTGTCAAAACGGTCTATGTTCTGGTCGAGGAAACTGAGGCGGTCTGCAAGCCATTGCTTGAGTGTCTTGATTTCTTCTTCGTAGGTGCTGACACGATAGGCTGCAAACCATGAAATGGCATCGCCACCTCCCATGCCACCAAAACCGCCTGGCATCATGGGAAATCCTCCTTCAGGCATTTGGAATCCAGGCATCATGGGGAACCCTCCAAACCCATTAGGCATTCCTGCATTTTGTTGCTCCTTGTTGTTTTTTTGACTTTCATCCACCAGCAGTTCCGGATACTCCTTGAAGTGTCGTTCTTTTGCGGCAGCCACTAATTTCGCATGGTTGTCAATATAGGTATTGATGGCTTTGTCGCTGAGGACAGTTTTGCGTAGCGATTGGTAGCGTGTCTTGACCGCCTTCCGGAAGGCAGGGTCTTGCAGCAACCGTTGCCAAAGGGCAGGAGTGGGTTGCGTGTTGCCACCTTCAAAGCACCATGCGTCTATTTTATTGGCGTTGCAGAAATTGCAATTGCCATATGCAAGGTTGTAGTCCCACACAGGTCCTGCAAAGAGTTTTCCACCTGTTCCGTCGGCATTCTGCCGTTCTTTGTAGAAATAGGCACTGCGCTTGAAACCGTCGGCATTAAGACTCAATTCGGTGTGGATGAAGTAATCGACAAACGAAGGCACGTCAATATATTTGGCATAGCCTCGCTGTGGGTCGGCAAAGTCATCGGATTGAATGGCTTGCTCTGTTTCGTCAATATATTGCTGGATATAGGCCAATTGCTCTGGTTGCAGATTCTTCTTCTTGGGATAGATGCACGACCACGTGATTTGGCTGGTCATGATGCCCTCACCAATGCCCGGCACTTTCGAGGGGAAAGTGGCGTCGTCCTCATTGTAGGTGTCGATGCGGATGATGTAGCCTCCCGTCAGTTCCGTTCCCTCTGTGTCTGTCTTTCGGAGTTTGGGAATTTCCACGCGCCCTTCACCCCGTTTGATAGCCTCTGAGAAGATATAGATGCCAAGATATTCTCCATCCATTAGCACCTCAACCATCTGGGTGCGTGGTCCCCAATGTCCCATTTCTCTCCAGAGGTTGAAAGCCAAAGGGTCGCGCACCATAGACACGTCGTTGTAAGGGCACAGCAACACCCAGTCGCTCCCTGCTGGCATGCCCAGCAGGCCCACTTTCAGTTCTTTCCCGTCAGCATCCCGCGTTTCCACAGTGTATTTCTTTTGGTTAAATACCAGCGAACTGTTTCCACGCAGTTTGATGCCGATAGCACCATCGTAGCCTTCCATTTTCATATGGGCTGTCACTTTTTCCTGTGCATTCAGCGGCGAATCTGTGGTAATGGTGATGACGGGCAGACTGGATTGCAGGTTGTTCATCTTTGTGTGTTCCACCTTAGGAAACATGCTTTCCATATTGAAGTTTCCAAAGTTGAAGCCTCCGAACTGTGCAGTCGCATTTGTTGGCATCAGGAGGGATGCAAAGGTCAATGCTGAAACCACCTTGATGTCTGTTTTGTTTTTTAATTTCATAATGATTCTTTTCATGAATTGATGACTGGTTGTTGAAATAGGATTATACAGGAAGGATGATGTCGTCAAGAATGTACCACAGATATGCTTCTACATCGGTATAACCAATTTCAAATAAGAGTCGTTTGTACTCCTCGATTTGTTGTTTGTTTTCAGCCGGTGCTGAGAAGGTGCCGTTTTCCTGTTGTTTCACTGCACCTTGTGCTGTCTTGTAGTCAATGATGACGGCTTTTTTATTTTTGACTACAACTCGGTCGGGACGTTTAGTCGTCATCATCTTTTTTTCGAGAAAAAGGATGGCACGTTCATTGAGTGTTTTCCATTCAGGGGAGAACCATTCCGGATGGAGAATGGTGATTTTTTCAATCATTTGGGTCACAGCCTCTTGTGCTTCTTTTGCCTTCAAAATGCTGCCGAAACATCCTTTTGATTCTAAAAGATGGATGGCGTGAGGCACATCGTCAATGGTGTGAATATGCTCAAAAATGCTGTGATACAGATTGCCAAGGCTAATGAGTCGGATACGTTCGGTGTGTTGCTGAGTTTGCAGATTTTCAGAATCTGCCGTGATAAACATGTCAGACTCGTAACTCTGGCGGTATTGTGCTACGGATGGGTAAGATGCGAATGCTACGGGTAATGGTGTGTGTTCGCAGTCGATAACATTCTGTTCTTTTGTATTATCAGGCATGTCCTTTTTCTGGCTTGGCACAATTGTACCATATTGATAACGCGTGATAATTTCCTCAATTTCTGTCTTTTCCATCTTTGCAGGCATGGCATTGATGAGGAATGATTGTGCATTTTCAATCGTCGCAATCGTGTCCTCTAATTCGGCATTCTCTTTGCCCCTCCCTCGTTTTTCTTGCAACTTGTTGCCTGTCAGTATAATGAGATTATGCTTGGCACGTGTGAAAGCCACATATAGCACATTTATGTTGTCAACAAGTGTGCGCAGTTCTTCCTCACGGCGGTCATCTGCAAAGATGCTGTCATCTTTGGCTTGGTTCACACTGATGGGCAGGAGAGGCATGAGGTCGTAAGGCTCTCTGTCGGGCACACACCACATCACCTCTGTGTCTTTCGGCTTGATAGCCCATGAGCACGACGGGATGATGACGCTATGGAACTCCAGCCCCTTCGACTTGTGCATGGTCATGATGCGTACACCATCGGCAGCACTCCTAGGAATGGTCTTTTCGCCAAGAGACTCGTCCCAAGCCTTCAAGAAAGAGTCAAGATCAGTTAGATTCTCCTGACAGAACTGCTCCACGATGTCGTTAAAGAAAAAGAGATAGGCATCTTGATTGGGAATTTGGTCAAGCCGAAAGATTCGGTAAATGTATTCAATTTGTTCCGTGATGGGGGAGAAACGTATGTCACCCCGTTCTTTTTCATTGAATGCATCGGGTATGGATGTGGCATGGTGCGTAAGTGTGGCAAGGTGGAGTTTACTGTCTGGTTCAGCCAATACTCTGAGGGCGCAGATGATGATATTGATAGCAGGTGATGCGTCAAGACGGAATGCATCATCCGAGACGACCTTCACCGTCAATATGTCTTGATGTTCGTTAAAGTATTCGCAGATTTGTGGAACTTCTCGGTTTGTTCTTGTTAATATTGTTATATCATTGGGATTCACTTTGTTATCAATCAACTCTTTAATCGATGATTGAATGCGTTGCAAGGTGGCTTCATCATAGTCGGCTGAAATACTTTTGTCCCACACTTCGGGTAGATGATCGGGGTCGATATCGTGATAATCAATATTCTCGATTTTGACAAATCCTGTTTCATCTTCTTTTCTTGCAATTTGTGCGACATCACCGTATGCCATTGATAGGGCAGGGCAATTTTGCTTTAATAAGTTGACGGCATTCTGAAATATCTCATTGTTAAACTCTACCACATGCTTTGCCGAACGAAAGTTGTAGGTGGCAGGAATCTTTCCCATGTGGCTTTTCAGGTCTGAGTCATTTTCAATGTTGTTCAGAATCTGCCAGTCAGAATTTCTGAATCGGTAGATGCTCTGCTTCACATCGCCCACAATAAGACAGGAACCACCCATGGAAAGACTGTTTTGAATGAGTGGCTTGAAATTTTCCCATTGTAGTGTTGAGGTGTCCTGAAACTCATCTATCATAATGTGCTTGATGACCGCTCCTGTTTTCTCGTAGATGAAAGGAATGTCTTGGTTATTAATCACATTGCGCAGAAAATTGGCTGTTTCAGACAAAAGGAAACGGTTCCCTTTTTCGTTCAGCAATTTCACCATCTGGCTGATTTCATTCAGCAGCATCAAAGAGTAGAGATGCTGTCCGATGGCATTGACCGTATGTAGATGACTGACATATTCTTGGTGCTTCTCAAAAGCCTCTGTCAACATCGGCATGAGTACAGTCTCCACTTGTGGCAACAATGTGTCCCGGTTCTTTGAGCTTTTTTTGAACCATTTCCCAGCATCTTCAGTGTATGTTTCGATGGAATCGGAGAAGGTGCCCCTGCTTTTATTGGTGGGTTCTGTGATGTTGTAATCACGCACCTTTTCCATGAACGTGACGATGTTCTTGCTGCCGTCCTCTTCGGTGATGCCTATGTTTTCGTAGGCTTCCAGCATCTTGTAGCCTAACATAATCACTGTCTGCCTCTTTTGCTCCAGATATTGATGAATGAGGGCGCGATACTTATATATCTCGCTGAAATTTGTGATTTTCCTCCTTACTTCCTCACCGTGAATGAGGTATTTCTCCTTAAAGATATTGCGTCCGAATTCTTTTACCGTTTCTTCCACCTGCCATGAATGATTCTTTTGGATTTTCTCTTCGATGAAATCAATGATGGTACGGAACTCGCTTGATCCTTCTTTCAGATTTTCGATGATTTGGGTAATGGCATCAGACAGCACCTCTGTTTCATCCAGTTCCACCTTCATCTTTGTCGATAGTTCCAATTCGTTCGCTATTTCGTGTACGATTCCTTGGAAAAAAGAGTCGATTGTCTCGATGTGGAAACGGCTGTAATCATGAATGATATTTGACAGTGCCTCTTTTGCTCTCTTGCGTAACATGTCCCGATTCATGTTTTGCAGTACCGAAAGGTATGGTTCTTCCTGATATTGTGGCATTTTCTTTCGTTCTGCCAAATTGGTCAGGATGTTTTCAACATAACCTTCCCCCTCTTGAAGTCCATGCGCAATAGCATACAGCGTGCTCAGAATACGTTGTTTCATCTCTGCTGTCGCCTTGTTGGTGAAGGTGACGGCAAGGATGTTTTGGTACTCCATCGGATTGATTGCCAGTAGCGCAATATATTCCACTGCCAATGTAAAGGTTTTGCCCGAACCTGCCGATGCTTTGTAGATGCTGAGGTTTTTCATCTTTTACATGTGATAATTTCTGTCATTTGAATATCATGTGATTCAGTGGGAATGGTTGGAACGAGTTGAAAGGGGAAGGCAATGCCAATGAGTGGGCAGGTTAGTTGTGGAAGGAGCCGGTCGTAATAGCCTTTTCCGCGTCCAAGTCGGTCGCCTTGTTGTGTGAATGCCATGCCTGGAATGATGGCAAGGTCAATATGGGAATACTCGGTGAAGAGTCTGCCAAGCGACTCTTGGATGCCGTAGGCTAAACCGATGTTCATGGTGTCTTCACCCTCATATACATGGAGGGTGAGGTTGCATCCTACGACAGTCGGGAGCAGGATGGTATAGCCTTGCGCATACAATATGCGAATAAGGTCGTGGGTGTTAACCTCATCTGGAAGAGAGTGATACAGAAGGATGGTCTGGCAATTCTCTTCTTTTGTAATGCGTTCAAGCAATGCACCCTTGATGCTTTGGCTGTATGATTGGAGTTGCTCGGTGGTATGCTGCCTTTTTCTTTCCCGAATTAGTTCCCGAATTTCTTTTTTGGTCATGAAGGGTTGGTTTTGTCTGTCCTGCTTTGAAGAGTTGTATGGCTTTTTCAAGAGTGATGTCGTTGCGGTTGAGGTATTGTATATAGTCGTTCATCTCTAGGATGTTGTAGATGATGCTGCCATAGATAGCTTGCTCAAACAGATGCTGCGACTTGAGTATCATGTTGTTGCGTCGCTGAATTCCTTTGCTGTCAGCATAGCGGATGAAGTGATCCACCAATCCCTGGCGTCGCAGATATTTCTCTAACTCGGCAGCATTGTCGAACGTGGAAAGTTTTTCGCGGTTGTCGTCGGTGTATTCGAAACAATACTGGGCGATGGTGCCTTGGGTGACACATTCTGTATAATAAGGTGTCAGTGCCGTTGTGTCTTCCGCTACAAAATAGTCGGGCATAATGCCGCCACCTCCATAGACAATACGTCCAATGCTGGTCTTGTACTCTTCTCCCGTCTGGTGGATGCTGTCCTGGCTGAAGAATTCTCCACGTTCGTAGCGTGTGATGAGATCCATTTCATATTCTTTAGGTTGTCCTTTCACGTATGGTTTTTGGATGCATCTGCCAGATGGGGTGTAATAGCGTGCGATGGTGAGGTGGATGAGAGAGCCATCTGCAAATTCAACGGGTTGCTGCACCAGTCCCTTTCCGAAGGAACGTCGCCCCACAATGATGCCACGGTCGTTGTCTTGAATAGCCCCGGAGAAGATTTCAGAAGCCGACGCTGTTGTTTCGTCAATGAGTACGATGAGCGGCAGGTCTTGATAGGAGCCTCTTCCATCACTTCTATACTCCTCACGGCGTGAACGTCTTCCTTGTGTGTAAACGATGAGTCGATTTTTAGGCAAGAATTCGTTCACCATCTGGATGGCTGCCGAGAGATAGCCTCCTCCGTTGCCTCGCAAATCAATGACGAGTCCTTTGAATCCTTCCACTTCCAATTCTGCCAACGATGTGAGGAGTTCGGCATAAGTGGTTTCTCCGAAGTTCTTGATTTTGATGTAGCCAAGTTCTTTGTTAATCATGTAGGTGGCATCAACACTTTTGAGAGGGATGTCTCCACGCACTACCGTAAATGAAAGAGGCTTTTTTTGTCCGTGTCGCAACACGCCAATTTTAACCTTGGTTCCTTTTTCTCCTTTCAGGCGGTGGAGAGTCTCTTCGTTTGTAACCACATCCCCTACATAAGTTTCTCCATCTACACTGACAATCTTGTCTCCCGCAAGGATTCCGACCTTTTCAGAAGGTCCTCCTTTGATGATTCCTGTAACCCGTACCGTATCATCTCGAATGACAAACTGTATGCCTACACCGCTGAAAGACCCTTTCAGGTCATCGTTGGCAGTTTGTGCATCCTTTGCTGAGATATAAGTAGAGTGTGGGTCAAGTTCCTCCATGATTTTAGGCATGGATTGTTCCACAATGGCGGCAATGTCCACTGTGTCCACATATTGGTCATCAATAATATGCAGCAGGTCATTCAGTTTGTTGGATGAGGTGTTGATGATGTTCAGCCGATTGCCCGCAAAACGATTGGCAAAGAATGTGCCAATGATAATGCCGACCACGACACTGACGGCAATGATGATGGGCATCCATCGGTTATTTCTGTTGATATTGTTATTATTATTGCTATTATTGCTCATTGTTTTCGTCAGGATTAAGATACTCTACTTTGATGTTTGCGCGTTGTAAAAGTTTAATGCCATCTTCCAAACGGTAGTGTTCTGAATAGACGACCCGCTTGATGCCAGCTTGAATGATGAGTTTGGCACATTCAATGCATGGGGAGGCTGTGACATACAGGGTTGCCCCGTCGCTTGAATTGTGGCTTCGTGCTAATTTGGTGATGGCATTGGCTTCTGCATGAAGCACGTAAGGTTTTGTCAAGTTGTTTTCATCCTCACATATATTTTCAAAACCAGAAGGTGTACCATTGTAACCGTCTGAGATGATGGCTTTGTTCTTCACCACCAATGCACCCACTTGGCGGCGTTTGCAGTAGGAATTCTCTGCCCATATTCGTGCCATGCGTACATATCTACAATCGAGGTTGTATTGTTTTTTTTCTTGTTCAGTCATCGGATGTTATGTGTTATAAAAGTTGATAGTTGCCGGGTTTCGGGTTGAATTATCTGAAATCTCCCAGCCGTAGGGTGTTATGGTTCTTGTCGTTCAGATAGAGAAAACTTGCACCGCTACTGTAGGATGTTACATTGGAAAGGATATTGTAAATCTGTTTGTCTATGACGAGGGAAGAGGATGCTTTCTGTTGGAGGTGGAGCGCGATGGTCTGATGTTTGCCGTCAGCCTCCCATGTCCCCGAGAATGTCACGCCCGAGGAGAGTTTCCCGTTGAAGGTGCTGGATGCGAACGTGATGTAGTATGCACCTTGCCCTTCTTCAGTGTAGAATTTCTTGGTTTCCTCGGAAGAGGTGATTCCGTTGATGACAAGCCCGTTCATGTACCATGTCTTGCCTGTGAATATTTCTTCCACGTCGTCTTCATTTTTGCAGGAAGCGACGGCAAGCAGTGTGAGGGTCAGATAGAGGATGAACTTGATTCTTTTCATGTTTGTATGTGTATGATTTCATTGAATACCGTTCCGTCGGAGCAGGGCGTGGATGGTGGGTGCTTGTCCTCGGAAACGCTTGTAAAGTGTCATGGGGTGTTCTGTGCCGCCGCGTGAGAGGATGTTGTTGCGGAAACTTTGAGCAGTTTCGGGGTCGAAAATGCCACGTTCTTGGAAGAGTGAGAAAGCATCGGCATCGAGCACTTCTGCCCATTTGTAACTGTAGTAGCCAGCAGAGTACCCGCCAGCCATGATGTGTGAGAACTGGGTGGTCATGCATGTGCCTTCCACTGAGGGCAGCAACTTGACACGGCTCCATGCCTGTTGTTCGAATGGGATAGGGTCTGCTGTGAACGCGTCTTTCATGGTGTAATATGCCATGTCGAGCAGTCCGAAACTGACTTGTCGCATACAGGCGTATGCCACGTTGAAGTTGCGGCTGGCAGTGATGCGGTCGATGAGTTCCTGGGGGAGGGGCTCGCCTGTCTTGTAGTGGGTGGCGAAGGTGTTGAGAAATTCTTTCTCCGTGCTGAAGTTTTCCATGAACTGCGAGGGCAGTTCCACGAAATCCCAATAGACATTTGTACCAGAAAGGGAACGGTAGGTGGTGTTGGCGAAGATGCCGTGAAGGGCATGCCCAAACTCATGCAGGAAGGTTTCCACCTCGCCCAGTGTGAGCAGGGCTGGTTGCTCGTCTGTCGCTTTTGAAAGGTTCATGACGATGGCGACCTGTGGACGTGAGTTTTTCCCGTTCTTCTCTTTCCATTGTTCTTTATAGGAGGTCATCCATGCTCCCGACTTCTTCGAGGTTCTCGGATGGAAATCGGCGTATAGCAGGGCCAACGGACTGTCGTCCTTGTCCATCACGTCGTACACTTCCACGTCGGGGTGATATACTGGCACTTCATGGTTTCTTCTGAAGGTGATGCCATAGAGTCTGTGTGCCAAGCCGAACACTCCTTCCTTTACTTTCGCTAACTGAAAGTAGGGGCGGAGCATTTCGCTGTTGAGGTTGTAACGGCTTTCTTTCAGTTTGTTGGCGTAGTAGGGGAAATCCCAGGGCATGAAGGGTTGAAGGTTGAGGGTCTGATGGCACAGGTCCTCAACGGCTTTGACTTCTGCTTGTGCTGTAGGCATGTATGCGTCGATGAGTTGGTTGAGCAGGTCGTACACGGCTTGGGGCTTTTCTGCCATGCGGTGTGCGAGGGCATAGTCAGCGTAGGTGTCGTAACCCAGCATTTGTGCCATCTCACGGCGTAGGTTCACGATTTTTCGGACGATGTCGGTGTTGTTGTTGTCGTTGGGATGGGTGCAGAGTGTATGGTATGCCAGATACATTTTCTCTCTAAGTTCTCTTTTGGCGGAGTAGGTGAGGAAGGGCATGTATGATGGTGCTTGGAGGGTGAACGCATATCCTTCCATGTTTCGTTCCTTGGCGGTTTGCCTGGCGAGGTTGATGGCGCTCTCTGGCAGCCCTTCCAAATCTTCTTCGTTCGTGATGTGCAGCAGAAAGTCGTTGGTGTCTTTCAGTTTGTTTTGTGAGAATTGGAGTGTGAGCACGCTCAGTTCTGCCAACAGTGCCCGCAAGCGTTTCTGCTGCTCGTCGGGCAGGTTGGCTCCTTTGCGGACGAATCCTTCATAGGTCGTGGTGAGCAGCATCTTTTGTTCTGCATCCAGGTCTTTGAAATCTTTGGCGGCATGGTTTTCATACACGGCTTTCACTCGTCTGAAGAGTCTTTTGTTGAGGGTGATGTTGTTAGAATGTTCGGTGAGGATGGGTGACATCCGTTGTGACAGTTCGTCCAGATAGTCAGAGGTTTCTGCGCTGAGTTGGTTGTAGAACACGGAGGTCACTTTGCCCAGCAGTTCACCGGTGCGGTCCAGTGCCTCGATGGTGTTCTCGAAAGTGGGGGCTTCTGGCTGATTGACAATTTGGTCTATCTCTTTGTCTTCTTCTTCTATGCCTTTCAAGATGGCAGGCTCATAGTCTGTTTCCTTGATGGTGTCGAAGGGTGTGTATTCGTAGGGTGTGTAGAATGGATTCATCGTTGTGGGTTTGTTTGCTGAAGTTTTTTGAAGTTATTTATGAGGAGTGAAGGGTGTGAATGAATCGGTTGTTTGTTGTATGTTCTTGATGACAAAGCCGCCTCTTTGCAGGGTGAGGAATCCCAGCTCCTGTAGTTGGTTGAGGGCTATTGATACGTTCAGGCGGGTTTCGTGAATGATGTGGGCGAGTGCTGTCATTTTGATTTGCACCTCTTTTGTCCCCTTCCGGCTGATGGAGTGGGCGAGGATGAATTTGAGGATTTTTTGTTGCACCGTATCGTCGGGAAACAGGCACAAGAGTCGCTGGGTTTGCTGGTACTTGTTACAGGTAATGTTCATCATGTTGATTTTGATGATGTCGTTTGCCATTAGGTAACGTAGCACCATTGCCTTGTCAATGGACAATGTGCGACCAGAAGATGCAAAAGAGTAGGAGCGGGAGTATGTTTGATACATCCCGAAAAGGTTGTAGGGTTCTATCACCTTGAGGTGGGGCAGATGCTCCGTGAGGCAGAAGCGGTTGTCTGTGTCGCGGAATTCAGCCACCACTTCTCCTTGAATGATGTAGATGAGTCCCCGGCACCGCTCTCCCTGCATCACGATTTCATCACCGCTATGGTAGTTGACAAAGTCCAGTCTGACATGCGCCATCACTTCCGCTATCTCCCGGGTTGTCAGCCCCTGAAACAGCGGTAGTTGGAGTAGCCGTTCAAACATTGTCAGTTCCATCAATTCTCAATAATCATCTTTTCCATTCCTTCTGTCATCCATTCCTTCATTTTTCCGTCCTTGTCCGAATAGATGAAGAATGCCATCAGTTCGGGGTGCCGGGCGAGCACTTTCTTTGCCTCATCCATGCCCAACACCATGAAGGCTGTAGCATAGGCATCGGCTGTGGCACAATCTTGAGCCAGCACTGTTGAAGAAAGGATGCTGTGTTGTACAGGATGTCCCGTGTGGGGGTCAATCGTGTGGGCATATTTCTTTCCGTCCTTTTCGTAGTAGTTGCGGTAGTTGCCCGATGTGGCCATGGCAAGTTGGGTGATTTGGATGACTTGTTCAATGTCGGTGCTGATGCTGGCTGGGTCATCGTTGGGTTTGCTGATGCCCACATGCCACAGTTCACCCCGTGGGTTCGTGCCTCTCACGCGCACTTCTCCGCCTATCTCCACCATGTAGTTGCCGATGCCTTGGCCTTCCAAGTATTTGCCAACGGCATCCACGCCATAGCCCTTGGCGATGGCACTGCAATCCAGCATTGTCTCAGGGTGTTCCTTCTGAATCTTTCCCTCCACGAGTTTCACCTTCTCGTAGCCAACAAATGGTAGCAGACTATCCACTTTCTCCTGACTCACGTTGTCCATGTTCTTGAATCCAAAGCCCCACAGATTCACCAACGGTGCCACAGTAATGTCGAAAGCCCCGTTTGTTTCTCCCGACACCTTTTGTGCCAAGTTGAAAACCTCCACGAACATCGCATTCGTGTCCATGCTCGTGTTGTTGTTGATGGCGCTGATCACCGATTCCTTGTTGAACGGTGACAAAGAAACGTCCACCTCTTGCAAGGCTTTTTCGATGCCCTCCTGCAGAGGGGTGGAATATTGATATGTGATGTGGTAAAATGTACCGAACACACTTCCTTCACTGCGTTGTGTTTCTGTATTCGCCCATGCCTTACCCATTGTCACTGCTGGTTGTTTGTTTTCCTTTCCATGCGTCATTACAATATAGATGGTGCCAGCAATGAGCAATGCAAGCAGTGGCCATCCCCACCATTTGATTTTATGTGGAGCATAGGGGTCAAATGTTTTATTCTTCTTGTCTTTCTTCTGTTCCATTTTCTTGAATAGTTGTTGGTTGCGAATTCTCCGGTGTGGGAGCAGAATCCGTTGTTTGTTGTCTGTTGTCCGTAGTCTGTAGTCCGTTTTCTATGGTTCGAATGTCCACGTTCACCCCTCGTTTATGGCTCTTCTTCAAGCCCCTGTTCAGGTCGAAGATGAGGCTGTAGGTGCCGCCCCAACATGAGGAGTCTGTCGTGTAGCCATAGCCTGGTATGCAATTGGGCTTGGCGTAGTCGCTCTTTGTCGAGGCGATTTCACGTTTGTAGCGTATAGCCCATCCCATGTGGAAATTCCTGAAAATTTTCACTTCTACGCCAAACACCAGTTCTGCCCAGTGGCTGGTGCAGTCAAGACCCTTCACGCTGAAAGGTTGGCTGCCTCCCCAAATGGGGTCAGTCTGTGCTGGACCGGCAACGTCATACTTGAACATTGAGATGCCGTAGCGTGCGCCAAGGTAGAGGCGATTGCTCTGGAACTTGTCTTTCAGCATGTTGATGTCAATGCCGACACGTGCGAAAGGGGCGCTTGCCTTATAAGACACCTTCGTGTTGAAATCCTCCTTGTCGCATTTGCCCACACCCGCCTCAATGATGGGAAAGAAAGTGTTCTTCAAGTTCAGTCGGAGCGCACCTTCCAATGTGCCATAGTCTGACACCATCATTGCAACGGGACCGTAGCAGTCCACCGACAATGTAAAGCCTTGGAAGAACACCAGATGCTCTTTCTGTTCCTCCACCGCCACATATTTTGTAGGCTTCGGTCTTTCGCCAGGCATCACAGGCTCTGTCTGCTGCTCTTGTGCCCTCATGGCCATGACCGATGCCCCTGCCATCATGACTGCACTGACGATATGTCTAAACTGAATGCTCAAATTCAACAATTTATTATTTATATTTAAGTTTCGGATGTTTTAGTTTATTGGAGTTAAAGGAGTTATCGCTCCGCTCAGGAGTTAAAAGCCGATAGCCTAAAAATGAAATAATGAAAGAATGAAGGAATGAAAAGTTGCCCTCAACTCTCAACTGTCAACTCTCAACTCTCAACTGTCAACTCTCAACTCTCAACTCCTTTAACTCCAAAGAAGTTGAGCACTTGCGAGACTTCCAATCATTTATCATTTGTCATTTCAATCCTCAATCACTCCGTTAAAGTAGATTTTCACGTTCGTGTACCCCTCGTAGTTCACCTTCGGCTCACTGATTTCGATGTGATCGATAGCAGCCTCTGTGGTTGTTACATTCATGAGCGTGTGGAAACGATAAGTTCCACACTCAGGCAGTTCTACGTTCGGGTGGCTTTTGTGCTCGACCTTGATGGTATCTTTCAGCGTAATCATGTTGTAGGAGAGAATCAGCGTGTCCCGATCGTGGAAGAAACTCATTGGCACTTTCATGCTTGAAGCGTTGCACAGTTTGTTCAGCAGCACTGTGTCCCTCCGCTGTTGGGTCACGCTCTCCGTGTACCCCTGATTTACCAGTGCTGTGTCAGGGGCATCTTTCGTTATGGTTGCGTTGCCCAACTTCCGATAGGTGTACACCGTCTTGTAGCCTGGCATCAGGGTCGTTACCGTGATTGTGTCGCCGTAGGTGATGGGTGTGCCCTCTGAGTCATAGAAACCATAGTTGCACGTCACCATATTCTCCACAGGACAGTTGTTCGAGTAACACCCTGCCACCAGCATTGCCATGACCGATGTCCCCATCATCATGGCTGCACAAATCTTATGTCTCAACCGAATATCCAATGCTATGTTCAAAGTTTTAAATCTCCTTCTCTACTTGATACTTGTTTCTCTCCTGGCTGTTCCTGCTGATGAGGTCACCGAGGAATCCGCCTACAAACAATTGCGTGCCCAGAATCATCATTGTCAGTGAGATATAGAAGTAAGGGCTGTCTGTAACCAGGGCATGCGGCACATGCTGGCACAAAGCCACCACCTTGATGGTGCCAACAATGATGATGGCGATGAAGCCGATGATGAACATGAGGGTGCCGATGAAACCGAAGATGTGCATGGGCTTCATGCCGAAGGTGCTGATAAACCACAGGCTCATCAAGTCCAGATAGCCATTCACGAAACGGTTCAATCCCATGAACTTACTCTTTCCGTGCTGTCGTGCTTGATGATGCACAGGCTTCTCGCCGATTTTGCTGAAGCCCGCATTCTTGGCGAGGTAGGGGATGAAGCGGTGCATTTCACCGTACACCTCAATGTGTTTCACCACATCCTTTCTGTAAGCCTTCAGTCCGCAGTTGAAGTCATGCAGGTTGTGGATTCCGCTCACCATACGGGTTGTTGCGTTAAACAACTTCGTCGGAATCGTCTTCGACAACGGATCCCCCTTCCTGCGATTCATCTTGAATCCGCTCACGAGGTCATAGCCCTCTTCCTTCACCATTCTGTACAGTTCGGGAATTTCGTCGGGGCTGTCTTGCAAATCCGCATCCATCGTGATGACCACATCGCCCTCAGCCCGTTCAAAACCGTGGAATAGGGCAGGGCTCTTTCCGTAGTTCCTGCGGAATTTGATACCATGCACTTCCGGGAACTCCTGGCTCAACTTCTCAATCACTTCCCATGAGCGGTCGGTCGAACCGTCATTCACAAAAATCACCTCATAAGAGAAGCCGTTTGCATCCATCACACGTTTAATCCACTCGTGCAATTCCGCAATCGATTCATCCTCATTATATAGAGGCACTACAACTGAAATGTCCATGATGTTTTTATAGAATTTGTAGTTTGTTCAATTGGAATTTCGCCCAACGTGCGGTCTGCTCCATGATGCAACCCAAGCCACAACCAACGAAAGGACGAGGCTAAATACAAAGTTATTGTTAAAAATCACCAGCGTTTTCTCCCATGCCGACAGGCCATCCACCTCTGCCAGAATCTCCAGCATCTGAGCATGCTGTACCTCCATGCCCATCTGTTCATACGTCTTTGCCATTTCCGGCTGTGTCAGCAGAGCGTTCAGTTGCTCCATCAGCAGCCCGTCATCCAGAAATTGGAAATAGGAAAACACAATCAGCCCGTCCAGCAGACAGGCATACATGAACATTGAGAAAGCGAAGAATAGTCCTTGGAAATAATTCAGCCTTTCCCCTGCCAGCGCCATCTTCCTGTTCAGACGCCATCCCAATACAAACGGCAGTGCCAGCGACACACCACACAACATAAAGCACAGCAGCATCAGCAGCCCGTTGTTGTAACTGATTCCTTCTACATAAGAGAGGAACACACCTCCCCATACCAGTCCCACGAAAGTGCCATACTCCATCGAATATGACCTGTATGTAATATCCTTTGTTGCCATCTGAATCGATACAAATGAAGTCCTTACAATAAATGTCGTAAATCAAATGCAAATTTAGTGGTTTTAGTTGACAAAATCGCAATTATCGCAGAAAAAAAGACCTCTCGGCCTCTCAGTTTTTTATTTCTTAACGCTTCGGGTAGCAACGCGAACCATATCAACGTGAATTCGACGAATCGGCATGAGTTGCTTCGATTCATGTTAATGAACAGAATAATTCTTGCTATTCGTATTGGCTTCTGTCATATCCTCCAATCCGTTTCACCGTTTCGTGTTTGAGTGAAAAACAATACATTTTTTACCTATGTAGTCTGTTGAATCCTTTGACATGATGTAGTTGGTGCTTGACGAGGAAGAGCCCGTGCCCTGAGGAATTGCCGTGATGTGACGTGCCTTCAATTTGACGCCATCTGCACTATAAACGTATTCAATGCTGCTTTTATTGCCAAAGGTGACCTTAAAAGGATTGCCGAACTGGTCATACGAGATGGAACTGATGCCCTTGTTGTAGTCACGTGTCAATTGTATTTCTTTCATTCTGCTATAACTGAACCTACCTTGACATTTGGGAACTTGTCTCCATAATAAATTGCAAACACAAGAAGTGTCTTTCTTTAATTCGCAACAATATGTGCTATTTCAAAACTAAAGCCCTTCAGTTTGTTTTGTTGAACGATTTGATACCATTTAGGAGAACAGAGTAATAGAGGTCTGGGACGCCACAGCGGGCTTCCTACCCCTCCTGTATTTGGCATTCCGTAAGTCTGTTTACTGATGATAAAGTCATGATTGTATATCTCCGAGGAGTTTTTCACATATGCTTCAGAAAGAATATTCAATCCTTGAAGATCACCGTTTGGACACGGAAGAATCTCGCGCTTATTTTCCACAAAATCAAACGGCTCATCACCGAACCTTGTTTGTTCTGCAATATCTATACTGTGCCCCTCCATCATCAGTTGACAATAGTCCTCACTTATGTGGTTTTTGATTTCTACCGGACCGAAAGTCATGCCGGTAATGTCATTCGCTTTCATCACCTCTACAAATCGTTTTGACACAATTATTTCGTTAGCAAGAGTAATTACAGCATCGCGCTTGCGAAGAGAAAAGCCCTTTTTAAGACGCAAGGGAGATAATTGTTTGTATCCAGAACCGCATAAATCGCAAGCAGGTCCTTGGTCATATTTTGTTCCGTATTCTTCTCCTCCAAATTCAAGTTGTTGTCGTATAATTATATTGAGCAATCTAGCTTCGTGCATTTCCTTGGAGGTATAAATGCGCTTATATGCCCACCCGAAATAGAAACACTCCCCATATTGTTCATAGACCTGCTTGGTGACAGAGGCAATCTTATCAACAATGGACGAACTTGTATCTATCTTTACCACTTTGACAGAATACCCTAATATGGGGTCGCCCAGATTAACGCCATCACTCTCTTTGAAAAGCAGGTTGGCGTATTTGTAATTTATTCGTAATTCTAATAGTTCTTTCATGTTATCTTTAGTTTCTAGTAGAAAGTCAATAGCCAATGACGTTTCTGGATATGGATGTGTGTTCCCCTAAAAATGCTGAAATTGCACAAATATTATTTATTTTCTTAGAAGAGGGTATTTTTTGTATATTTCTTTCATTCTGTTATAACTGAGCCAATCTTGACATTTGGGAACTTGTCTCCATAATAAATTGCAAAATAGATTCTGGTTTTTATTTTACATCCAGGACATTCAAATTCTAAGAAGGAATTATTCTTCTCCACGAATGAATCAGAAAAAACTCCTTTGTATTTAGTCGTCCTGTTTAATTCGTAACGGTGAAAGTCGTGTTCTGAAAAACGCATTTTACGATTACACTGGGGACATGTATAATACGTATACTCAAAAACATTTGTATCTTTAGTACGCAATAAAACACTTGAGAATTGCGATTCTGCTTTATAAATCTTCATTTTATTCTCTGCAAATTGTTAGTTTGAAAGTTATGTTGCAGGCACTCGGCATAGTTCCGAGTGCCTGCAACTACCAAGTTATGGATAGGTGATAGTAGGTGAAACCATGTGCTTCAGATCTGTATTCTCCTCAACATCACATTACATGTAACAGCCTCCTTTGTTTGATTTGTTTACATAGAGACCGTGTGAATACTATCTGTTGGATTCTCACCACTATACACTATCTTGAAGTTCATTTTCTTCAAATCTTGATAACTATATGAGTAAAGTTCCACAAGGTTTTTTTCTACGATTTCCTCTTTGGAATATTTATCCAATGTCTGTTTTCTTAGAATCGCGCAATACACAATCCTTTCCTCTGCATCTAATACGTGTTCCGTAGAATGTCCACTAGGTGGAATCTGTGATGCCCAGCCCCGTTCATATTTTTCCATCGCTTCCACAGAAGTGAATGGTCTTCCTGACCCAACCAGAACGAATATAGTATCATTCGCTCGATTTCCAAATAGTATTTCTTTTTCTGTCCAATAAGCATGTTGGCATGCTGTTAACAGTAACATTAAATTACATAAAATAAGTACAAATATTGTTTTCTTCATTTTCTTCATGATTCTATTATTTTTATAATGCCCCTTTTCCAATATTGTTTAGGGGGCAATATTATACTATTGTCCTCAAGAGACTCTTCTGTATCCTCTTGTCTTAATAATATTCATTAGAGTTCGTAGTTCCACTGATTTTTTTGTGTATAGAACGATATAATCTATAGAGTCCCTATCATGGCATTGCAAATTTACCTGTTTCTTCTCATATCAACAAACAAAATCACTTTTTTTATGCTGGCAAGCCCCAAATTCATTATTGGCAGCATGACACCACAATTGGAATGATGTTTCGACTTTATTGTATGGCAAGAACGTTCTATTAATATAATATTTGTAATATTAAGTTAAGAATTTAATTCATGAAAAATTTGTGGTTAATTCATGATAATTTATGTTTAAAACAAAACACGAACCTTTAGCTCGGCGTAGCCAATTAACCACAAATTCTTCATGAATTATTTTTGTCAGGATTTATCGGCACGGTGCGCGTGACATTTCACGCTGTCAGCGCGAAATATTTCGTTCTTCCAGCGCGTAATATTTCGTGCTGGAAGGCGGTGATTGGGGTTCAACGAGTTACGGGAAAGTGTTTCGCTAAACGAAAAGGTGACTATATACTACAATACCCTAAAATCCGTGACACCCCCAATAGATAAAGGGAGTTCACGGATTTCTGTAAGCATTCGATAAACTACAGGTACTAAAACCTGCATGATAAAGTTACAGCGA
>SAMEA3663010__coassemble_184_pt1 | contig 30222 bp, 38 predicted proteins | sample SAMEA3663010__metabat2_low_PE_015 | metagenome-assembled genome bin SAMEA3663010 (sample SAMEA3663010) | pig gut metagenome | biome: pig gut; feature: pig-associated habitat; material: faeces | place: France | collected 2012 | reverse complement strand
ACTCATAAATCTACCCTTAATCGTGTATTGGATGATAGTTGCGGATTTTAGGATGGGAAATTTTCGTATTTTATATGCGGTCATACTTGCGTGTATCCTTTGTGGGTACACGCAAGTTTCCTTAGCAGCAGATGACCGCCCTGTCATAGGCGTAACTCAGTTTACCTGCGATGAAGAGAGTCCGTACACAGGACTTATAACAGAGAAAGTTGTGGAAATGTTGACTAACACTCACCGTTTTGTTGTTGTTGACAGAACAAGTCGCGATAAAGTAATGGATGAGCTTGAACTACAGAAGAGCGAGGCTTTTCTCGACAGCCATAATCTTGCAGAACAAGGTGCGGCTGTTGCTGCCGAGCAATTGGTAACAGGTCATATTGTCAAGATTCCAGTTTATCGCATGAAGAACGGTGACGGAAGCACACGTGGCTATAAAGCGAGTGTAGCATTTCAGTTGAAAGTTGTTGACGTAGAGACAGGCGTAAGCAATGAGGCGCAGAGTTTTGATGGAAAATGCAGTAAGGAAATGCTGTCGCCAGAGAGTGCCGTTACTGTAGCCATGCAAAGCTTACAGTCCGATATCTACGAATATTTCCGTATCAATTTTCCTGTCAAAGGAAAAGTCTTGAAGACGATAGGTAAAAGCACGATACTTCTCAATGTTGGCAAGGAAGCCGGAATTAAGGTCGGCGATATGTTTACGATAGAATCAGTAGAGATGCTTGACGGCAAACCGTATCCGTCAGAACTCGGGAAGGCCAAGGTGACAAAACTATCAGGAGAATCATTCGCCGAATGCAGCGTGTCAAGCAAAATCATTACCGCTATTGAAAATAGTAAAGTTTCTCACAATTTAATTCGTTGTAACCTAATTATCAAAAAATGAGTATGAAAAAAATTGTAACAATACTAATGGGGCTGTGTGCGTTCTGCTGCACATGGGCACAAAGCATAGAGTCTCAAGTTACTCCTTTACCTACGGCACGACCAAAGATTATGGTCATACCATATACAACGCAAGATGAAGACATACGTACCGTTTTGGAGAATGACGTGAATAAGCGTATTGCCTTGACCAAGATAAAGGAAGCATTCGACCAAAGGGGGTATACAACAGTTGATTTTTTTGCCAAGTTAAAAGCCTTGTCAAAAGCAACCACATTAGGCAATACCCAAAAACAGGATGTTAAGACTATGATTATACAACAGTCTGGTGCAGATGTTTATGTCGAAGCGGAAATAAGCCTGTTGGAATCTCCTTCTGGCAATGCCATGAAAGTAATCCTGTCTGGTTATGAAACATCTACTGCAAATTCGCTTTCCAATGCTGTGTGCGAAAGTGGTAAGTTTTACACCGATGACTATGGTAAACTTACATCAAGAGCTGTCGAGATAGGGATGGACAGATTCTTGAACACCATGCAGGAAAAACTGATGGACATAACTGAAAACGGACAATCCATAGCGGTAACAGTCGGCATTGACGAGACATCATCTCGCTCTATGTCGCAAGAGGTTGGCGCTGACGATCTTGCTTTGTCCGATGCATTAGAAATGTGGGTAGAAGAAAATGCTTATAAAGGCAATTACCATATCCAGGGAACAACCGACAAGCAGATGCTCTTCGACGATATTCGCATACCGCTAAAAGACGAGAACGGAAGAACATATAATATCAATAAGTTTGGATTGAAGCTGCTGACATTTTTCAAGAATCTTGGAATCAAGATTGAGAGAACTACAAGCAACAATATGCTGATTGTAACCATTAAATAACAGGAGGGTGGATTATGAGAAAAGTATTGCTTACAATGATAATCTTGCTGACCTCTTATGCAACTATTTTCGCACAAGGAATAGAAATAGCTTTTGCACTTCCAGTTGGTAATTGTCAATTAAGTGATAATACTGCAAAGATGCTAAGGAGCAAGTTCTTGCCAGCCATGACAGAAAGTGGAGTTGAAACAGCCGAAGTAAGTACCATTGCCATAAAGCCAGAGATTAGTTTCGTTAATAAACAAGTTGTTGAAGGCGGTATGAGGAATCTACATACAAGCGACATACAATTCAATTTTGTCTGTACCAATCTTGCCACAAGTACAACTTTTGCAAGTTGTGTCGTTACAGTACGTGGAGAAGGATTCTCTGATGATGACGCAATAAAAAATGCCATTTCTAAATTGTCCGCCCAAGACAAACGTCTAACAGACTTTGTGAATAAGGCAAAAGACAAAATCATAGATTACTATCAGCATAATCTTAATTCTGTTATATCACGTGCTCGCACTTTCGCCAATATTCAACAATATGGTGAAGGACTGGCTCTGTTGTTTTCTTGTCCAGCGACAATCTCTGGTTACACAAAAGTCAATAACGAGATAACTACAATTTATCGTCAATACCAAACGCAGGAATGCAATGATGTCATTCAGAAAGCTCGGGCAGAATTCTCTAATGGTAATTTTGATGCGGCAGTCGAATATCTACAACAAATTGATATGACAAGCTCTTGTGCTACTGAAGCCAAACAACTATGCACGCAAATCAAGCAAACTAAAGATGCAGAAGCTCGGCGGGCAGTTGAACTCATCGAAAGACAATCACAACGTGAGACAGATCTTGAAAAAACTAGAATAAAAGCGGCACGTGATGTGGCTGTTGCTTATTGTAAAAGAAGAAGTGATGTGTATTTTATTTGGTAACATCATCGGTGTATTCGATTAGATGCGAGAAGCCTATATGATTTCTCACATCTAATCATTCACCGTCTTACCCCCTGTGCTCTTTCTTTGTTTTTCCATCCGGGTTGCTTGCCGCAAAAACCGTCTTATCCATTCTATCTCATCTTCGTCCTTTTCATGTCCCCAGTCCTTGGTATCGCTGCCTTCTTGGCTTTCAGCGAAGTGCGTTGCTTCGTTTACGTAACCGACATACAAGTACATGGCACAATAGATGATTTTATCGCCATGATTGATGAAGTCCATTGCGAAGCTATCGTCAAATAGGCTGCTGTCGTGAATGCTCGTCATACGTGGATAGATGTCTGCTATCTCTGCCAACGCCTTCATGCCAGCCAACGCCCAAATCTTATTGATCATCTGTTGCTGGTATGAAACAGCTGTTTTTCAAAATCAGCTTCAAATCAGTCCTCCATTGTAGTCACTCGTAAACCCTTGTCAACTACGTTCACGATATGACAAAATAAAAGCTCCGCAAATTCTCCACGGTAGAAATACGATGCAAAAACATGTAGGAAATCGGGAACTGCTAAAAAGCACTCAGAAAGTGTTAAAAACAAAGAGTATTGAAAATAAAGACTTTATGTTTGGTTGTTCATAGTAAGTTATGGTTAGTTATAAGGCTCTAAATACAATTACCGAATTGGAACGTGTTGTAGAAGAGGGGAAACTCTATCTCAAGCAAGACCTCACGCTGGCCGACATCGCCTTGGAACTGAAGACCAACCGCACCTACGTGAGCAACTATCTGAGCCATGTGCGCCAGCAGACTTTCTACGACTACATCAATCAGGTGAGGATAGAGAAAGTCAGTGTTCCCCTGCTCAGAGAACATCCAGAGTACACCTTGGACTATATTGCCGCCCAAAGTGGTTTTGCCTCTATTTCTACTTTCCGTCGGGCCTTTCGGAAACTGACGGGGATGACGCCGCGGCAATCTATAGTAACCGCTACCCCTAAGCCTTGAGCCTGAACTTTTAGGTATCGCAAGTGACAAGGACAGATAAATATGCGAAAAGGCGTTCTTTCAGCAGTTCCATCACTTCGACGGTGGTCTTGCTGTCGAGGGCTCCTGTCGGTTCGTCGGCAAGGATGATTTTAGGGTGTGTGATGAGGGCACGAGCGATGGCGACACGCTGTTTTTTGACCACCCGACATCTCGTTGGGCAGGTGGTGTGCCCAGTCGCGCAGTCCCACCTTGTCAAGGTATTCCATCGCAATGGTGTTGCGCTTGCGGCGGCTCACACCTTGATAGAAGAGGGGCAGGGCGACGTTCTCCAGCGCATCCTTGTGGAGTCCTTTCAGTTGAATCATCATAACTTAAATACTATCGGATTTCTCTGGGAGTTGTTGTTCAATGACAGCCTTTAGCGAGTCCGTTTTGACGGAGAGGTTTTATTGAATCTTGATGTTTCCGCTCACCAGAAGTCTGCGGGAGTCGAGGCTGGCTTTGCCTAAACTACGTTTGGTGAAGTTCTTGCATTTGCCCTTCAGTTTCACTTCGCCGTTGCCGCCAGCGCTGACTTTGAGATTGTCACACTTTACATCCAAATTGGCTTCGCCATCGCTGTTCAATTGCAGATCGATGTTGTTGGCTTTGAGGTCAGAGGTGATGTCGCCATTGCCGTTCATCTGTATGATGGCATCTTCGCAGTTGAATTTCTTTGTGACCACATCGCCATCGCCATTGATGATAATGTTGAGTTTGGCGCAATCTACATGGGGTGCTTCGAAGTCGCCATCTCCATTGATTTCGATGTCGAGGTCACCCGTGAAGAAATCGTCACCTTTGATTTCCAAATCGCCATCCCCGTTCACCTTCACGCTACGGAGGTCGGGTACGATGATTTTGAGTTTGATACTGGGTAAGCTGCGAGAGGCATTCTTGGCGATGACATGAAGGGTGTTGTCGCTTCCCTTCTCTGCTTTCTCTACCTTGATGTCGTTGGCTTCAATGGCATTTTCGTTGCCGGTGACCTCAACTTCAAATTCTTCACCTTGACGCAAGTCGATGTCGGCATTGCCATCCATCACGATATGGGCAAAAGCGTCGAGTCCGATGGTTTGGGTTACGACTTTACCCCATTTCTCACTGTCGCGGAAGTAGTCTTTGCCCGCAGCCTTTCGTGCGATTTGTTCTTTGGTTTCAGGGCTGAAGTTGCATGAGGTCATGTCGAACAGGGTGACGCTCAATCCCAATGCAAAACAAAAATGCTTGATGTTCATTGTTTTATTGCTTCATTTGATGTTTGATGATTCCGTTACTTAACTCTTCCATGGTGATGCCGAGATTCACCATTTGGCGTGCCACTTCTGGCAGGGTGTCGGTCATGAACTCTTGGCGCTTCATCTGGCGGATGGCGTCTTTGGCTCCTGCACAGACGAAATAGCCCAGTCCACGTTTTGTGTAGATGATGCCTTGTCCTTGTAGCCAGTCGTAGGCACGGGCACAGGTGTTGGCGTTCACCTCCACGATGGAAGCGTATTCCCGAACACTCGGGATGCGCTCGTCTTCCAGCAGTTTCTGCTGCAAGATTTCATCGCAGATGAGGTCTGCGATTTGCAAATATATGGCTTTATTATCTTTGAATCGCATAATTTTCACATTATTTATTAAAAGGAGAGGTAATTTGTGCTTTTGTGTAGCGATTATAGCTCCACCAAATGAACACGAAGGCAAGAATCAGATTGAAACCTCCGAGGATATAGCCCCATAGGGTCACAATGTTCACAGGATCTGTTTCTGTTGTGTCAGCACTCAGTTCCATGAAGGTAGGTATGCTGGACAGGGTGGCACTGCCAATAAAGAACAAGATGCTCAGAATGGTGCTAATCACTTGGAGACAAATGTAGGTGAGGATGATGTTGTACTTATATTTCAACGCATTGCCCAAGAAATAGACGAAAACCTGACTGATGGAGCCACATACAATCATGAAGGTCATCGCTTGATAGGCCCTCACAGCTGGAGAATTATCGTGAAGGCCAACGCCAAAGGGAGTTGAACGCAGGATGACATTCTCGATGAAACCTCTTACGGTGTAGATGTCGCCGATGGCTGCTGAGAGTGATGCGATGCCGTCTTCAGCACCATAGGTGATGAGGGTGAGTAAGGCATTGAGTCCGTCGGCTATGAGCAGGGAAACGGTGCAGGCAATGAAGCCGCCCACGATCATGAGCAGAGCATGCCAAGTGAACTTCTCCAGATTGGTGGAGGGGAGGGTGAGTTCGGTGATGCGTCCCTGTTTGTTGCGCAGGTTATGTGCCCAGCACCCAGCAAAAATTTGCATCATGATGAACAAGAAACCTATTTCGTAGGCTGCTGTGAAGTACACCCAATTGTAACCTTCGAAAGCGTAGGGATCAACGTCTCTGTATATGTCGCTCATAGAGTCGTACTGCATGTTGGTGTAGATGCTGTAACGTGCCATGAAACCGATGAGGGCAACGCTGATGGCTCCTGCTATGGTAGCAAGTGCTATGTTCCGATAGAACGCCTTGTTGATGATCAGGTCATATTTTGCGAAGTTCGCAAATCTTTCTTTATTGAAATTCATAATGAGTCAATTTTTTAGTGTGATGAATGGTTGTGTGCTGTTACGTTGTCTCGTTGTCACGGCAAATCATTGTTGAGTTATGGATGCCTGGTTGAGCGCATCGATGAATAATTCCTCCAGGTTGACGGGCTCTTCCATATTCATTCTCTCGTTGAGCAGCACAGCGTTCTGTTCGATGATGGTCACATGGTCGAGCAATGTTTCCACATCTCGTACTTGATGAGTGGAAATGACAACAATCTGATCATCTCTCATGCCCTGAGCCACTACCTTGCGGAACTGGCTCTTGCTGGGAATGTCGAGGCCGTTAGTGGGTTCGTCCATTAGCAAAAGTTTGGTGCGTGCAGCGAGTGCAATGCACATATACACCTTTTTCTTCTGACCCATAGATAGGGCACCGAGGTTAATCTTGGGAATGCCGTTCTCGTCGAGTGTGGCACCATTCACATGGAGCATGTCAAACATTTCCAAGAGTTTCACCATCAATTGCTCGTCGAAGTTGGGATAGAAAGGGCGCAATACCTTCAAGTAGGCAGGCAGGGGAATGGAGGGAAGGTTGTACTCTTCAGGTACGATGAACATCTCCTGAAGAGTCTCGGGCAGACGATTTTGAGTGTTCACACCATTGAAAGTGATTTCTCCCTGTTTGGGGCGCAGCAACCCCATGATGAGGTAGAGTAGGGTGGATTTGCCCGTTCCGTTCTTGCCCAACAATCCGTAGATGCCGGGTTCGTCATACTGGAGAGAGAAGTTTTCCAGTACATTGTGCATGGCATTGTAGCCATAGGTGACGTTTTGAATCTGTAACATAGTTCTTTTATTTATATTTATATATATGTGTGATTGCTTAGCCTGATTAAGCCAGGAAACATTTCCTTCCTTCCACTACCTCTAAACCGACGTGGGGCACATCGGTTTGCCGACGTGGGGCACGTCGGTCAATCGACGTGGGGCATGTCGATTTGGAGGTGCTGAAAGCCTGCTTGGGGCTGATGACGGATGAAAGCCGATAGCGTTTTCTGCCAGACATTGGTGAGGTGACTTCTGCATGGAATTCTTGTTTATTAGTGTACCACATAAGTAATACACTGCAAAGGTAATATGTTTTAATTGTAACTTCAAAACAAAAAGGAGAAAAAATGTGGATATTTAACATTTTTTCAGCATTTAATTTCTTTTTCTCATGCTTAATTCCCAATTTTTCACTACCTTTGCACCCGAAATGTGTAAAACCCCACATTTCCGACATCATGAAAATAAAGGATATCTTAGGTGCCCTTGAAGAGTTCGCTCCTCTGGCCCTGCAAGACGGCTACGATAATGCGGGATTGCAGATTGGACTAGCAGAGGATGCAGAGGCTACAGGGGTTTTGTTGTCTTTGGACGTCACGGAAGAGGTAGTGAACGAGGCCGTCCTGCGTGGATGTAACCTCATCGTAAGTCACCATCCGCTCATGTTCCATCCCGTGAAGACTTTCAATGGGAAGACACATGTGGAGCGCACCATACTCAAGGCTATCAAGAACGACGTTGCAGTTTATGCAGCCCACACCAATCTTGATGTTGCTTATGGTGGCGTGAACTTTAAGATTGCAGAGAAACTGTGTCTGCAGAATGTGGAATGGCTTTCGGAAAGAGAAAGTTATGTGAGTGGGGGAAAGACCTTGATGGCAGGCGATGGCATCATCGCATCGTTGCCGTCCTCCGTTTCGAAAAAGGAATTTATGGAACAAGTAAAGGAGGTGTTCCGTCTGAAGTCACTGCGTGTCAACAATGCCTCTCCCAAGACCATCAAGCGTGTGGCACTCTGTGGCGGCTCTGGCGCATCGCTCATTCCCCAGGCCATCGAGAAGGGGGCGGACGTGTTCATCACGGGTGAGATTGGCTACCACCATTTCTTTGGCTACGAGAACGACATCTTATTGCTGGAGATTGGGCACTACGAAAGCGAGCAATACACCATTGAGGTGCTGCGCGATGTCATCAGCAAATTTGCGCCATCGCTCCATATCTGCAAGGCGGAAACGAATATCAATCCGATTAAATATCTATAAATATAAGTAATCATTCATGGCAAAAAAGAAAGAGAACCCTGCCGAGATGCCTGTTGAAGAGCGCCTCAAAACCCTCTTCCAATTGCAGACCATCTTGACAGAGATTGACCGCATTCGCACCCTGCGTGGTGAACTCCCCCTTGAGGTGGAAGACCTTGAGGATACGATTGAAGGACTCAAAACTCGCATCAGCAAGACCGAGACTGAAATAACAGACCTCCGTGCGAAAATCAATGAACACAAAGGCAAGATAGAGTTGGCTAATTCACAACTTGCCACTTACAAGGAGCAGATGGACAATGTGCGCAACAACCGCGAATATGACCTGCTCAATAAGGAAATAGAGTTCCAGACACTTGAGATTGAACTTTGCAACAAGCGCATCCGCGAGGCACAGGCACTTGAGAAGGGCAGAGAGGAAGCCCTCGTCAAGAGCAAGGAGGAACTGGACGGACGCATGCAAGACCTTGAGGTGAAAAAGAACGAGCTGGACGAAATTGTCGCTGAGACGAAGGCTGACGAGGAGAAACTCCGCGAAAAGGCCAAGAATCTTGAAACGCTCATCGAACCACGATTGTTGCAGAGTTTCAAGCGCATCCGCAAGAACAGCCGAAACGGTCTTGGCATTGTTTATGTGCAGCGTGATGCCTGCGGAGGTTGCTTCGCTAAGATTCCGCCACAGCGTCAACTCGACGTTCGTATGCGCAAAAAAGTCATCGTTTGTGAATATTGCGGACGCATTCTTATTGATCCGGAACTGGCAGGCGTTAAGCCCGATGCACCAGCCGAGGAAAAGCCAAAGCGCCGCACTCGCCGTACGAAGAAAGAGGACGAATAAATGAAATAAAGAGTGAAAAATCTAAGTTGCCAACCATCCAGATGGAAAGTAACTTAGATTTTTCACTCTTCACTTTTCACTAACTTTTCATACGTGGGTATGTCTTCCCAAAAGGCATACCCGCCGTTTTTTATATCAACCTTACAGCAATAGTGCTTCAGCCCATTGCTCACCACCAGCCATTCCACCTCCAGCACCATATTGTAGCGGCAAATCTGTTCAAACACCTTTTGCGTGATTGCCACGTCAGGGCGTTTGTACTCCACAATCATCAAGGGTTTCAGACCTTCCTGCCGATACACCACAGTGTCACACCTGCGGCTCATTCCGTTTAGCGTCACAGCCACCTCGTTTGCCATCAGCGTGGCAGGGTAGGCTTTCTGTTCCATCAGGAAATGCACAAAATGCTGCCGCACCCACTCCTCAGGCGTGAGTGCCACAAACTTGTGGCGAAGTATATCAAGAATCTTCACCATTCCGTTCATCTTCTTAATGTTTGCCTCAAATGGTGGCAAATTCAAAGGCTGCATTATGGTTTTGTTAATTGTGAGGCAAAGATACGGGTAAAAGAGTTCTGTGCCAAAAAAAGAGGAGGAAAATTCCCTTTATTGCAAAAAATCTACTGCTTAATTGGTGAAAAACACAAGTTCATGCCTATTCTTTTCCATGTGATTTTTTTGTAATGTCTCATTCGTCAAAATCTTCAAACGGCAAATATTGGTCAATCCATTCCTCACGATGAGGTGTAAGAGTCTCGTTATCAGCCGATGGGGGATTGCCGACCGAAAGTCCGAGCAAACGGATGGGGTGTTGGTCAAAAGTGACCTTCTGCATGAGTTGTTTGGAGAGGGGAAGCAACTGCTCTTTGGTGAGCAAGAGATCGGTGGAGGTGATGGAACGGGTGATTTGTGTGAAGTCGTGAAATTTCACCTTCAGCGTGAGTGTGTAACCCTGGAATTGTGTGCGGTGGAGACGGTCAAGCAGTTCGAGCAGGATGTGATAAAGTTCAATGGTGATGGCAGCAGGGGAGGAAAGGTCGTGCTCATAGGTGCGCTCACAGCCCACCGATTTACGTATCCAATCAGTCACCACGGGACGATTGTCAATGCCGCGTGCAAAGTCGTAGAACAATAGACCCACCTTGCCGAATGCAGCCGTCAGCCCTTGCAACGAGTACTCTCGTAGTTGAGCACCGTTGTAGATGCCCATCTTGTGCATCTTCTCCGCAGTCTTCTTGCCCACCAACCAAAACTGTTCTATGCGCAGTTGGGCAATAAAATCGAGCGCACGGTCAGGATGGATTGTACAGAGCCCATTGGGTTTCCGATAGTCTGACCCCACTTTCGCCAGAAACTTGCAGTAGGAAACGCCAGCAGAAGATGTCAGTTGCGTTTCTTCGTAAATGCGTTGCTTGATTTCTTTTGCAATATCAACAGCCAGTTCCATCCCCATTTTGTTGTGCGTCACATCCAAAAACGCCTCGTCCAGTGACAACGGCTCAATGAGGTCTGTATAGTCCTGCATAATGTCACGAATCTGGTGCGAAACTTCTTTGTATTTGTCAAAGTGGGCAGGCACGATAATGAGGTTGGGACACAACCTTTTCGCCACCTGGATGCTCTGTGCAGAATGCACCCCGAATTTCCGTGCTTCATAACTGGCTGTGGACACCACGCCACGTTCGCTATCATAGCCTACAGCCACAGGCAAACCGCGCAGCGAAGGGTCGTCGCGCTGCTCTACTGCCGCAAAGAACTGATCCATGTCGATGTGGATGATTTTCCGAGTGGTGTCCATTGTTGTTCGTACTTGTTTTTGCAAAAAGATTTGCAAAGATAAGTATTTCATTCCTAATTCCTGATTCCTAATTCCCAATTATTTATTACCTTTGCACAAAAGAACGTCCTATTATGGCAAAAGCAAATATCACGCATCGCGAAATTGTGGAGCAAATTCGCCGTCAGGAGTATAAGCCTATTTATCTCCTGATGGGAGAGGAGGCTTACTACATTGACCGCATCTCTGAATACATTGCCGACAATGTGCTGACGAAGGATGAGCAGGATTTCAACCAAACCATCATCTATTGTACGCGCGAAACGGCTGTAGCAGATGTGATAAATTGTGCGCGCCGTTACCCGATGATGGCAAAACATCAAGTGGTAATTGTTAAAGAAGCTCAGAATTTGTTAAAAATTGATGAACTTGCGGTTTATGCACAAAATCCGATGGAGACGACAATTTTGGTGATTTGCTACAAAAATGGAAAGGTGGATGGGCGAAAGAAACTGATACCAGCCGTTGAAAAGGTAGGTGTTGTGTTTGAAAGCCCTAAGTTGAAGGATGGTATGCTGCCACAATTCATCGCTGATTATCTGAGACGTAAGCAAGTTTCCATCGAGGAACGTGCCTGCCTGATGATGGCAGAGAGTGTGGGGGCAGATCTGAACCGCATGGCGGGTGAACTTGACAAACTGGTGTTGGCTCTTCCGACAGGGCAAATGCGTATCACTCCCGACCTCGTCGAACAGCATGTCGGAATTTCTAAAGAATTCAATTTGTGGGAGTTAAGGACTGCGGTCTCTAATAAGGATGTGGCGAAAGTCAATAAAATCATCTTCTATTTTGACCAAAATCCGAAAGCCAATTCTCCAGTTGCAACAGTGGCGATGCTCTTCAATTTCTTTGCCCAGTTGATGCTGGCATATTACTCGCCAGACAGGACAGAAAGAGGCATGATGGTGCAACTTGACTTGCGCCAGAATTGGCAATTGCGCGAATACACTACTGCCATGCGCAATTATACAGCCTTGAAGACGATGCGGATTATCGGAAAATTGCGAGAAGCCGATGCTCGTCTCAAGGGAATCAACCGAGGCAACCTGACCGATGCTGACATCATGCACGAATTGTTCTTTTATATCCTCCATTAATTTTTGTTTGAAAAAATCTTCTAAAAAAAATTGAGACGTTTTTTAGAGTGTCTGATAGGGTGGCAAAAGTCACCCTTTTTTTATTTTTAGATCTCATTTTTCATCAATTTTTTAGCCTTAAAAACTCAAACAAAATCTCTTTCGACTCAAAATCTGAACAAAAAAAACGCACCTGTTTTTTCGGAATATCAGTAATTTAACCCTCAAAAAGATGCTAAAAAAAGCCCATTTTTTCACTTGAAAATGAAGTCAAAATCATCTGTTCGATTCTCGCAGATTCAAGCCTTTTTTGAGTGAAAACAAGAGCAAGATTTTTTACATTAACACTCTTTAAGACACAAAGGGCGCAATTTACAAAATGAAAACAATCTATTTGTAAACACGATTTACAGAATAAAAATAAACTCGGCCACAACTTTCGTTTACATAATGAAAATCTAAAATGTTTTACATTTTACAATATAAAAGATTTCCAAAAGTAAAGTCAAATATATGCACTTCAATTTATCCATTCTTAATTATCTGTGTTAAAATAAGATACATGATTTTATTTTGCTAAAAAGATGAAATTACCCCCACCTCTCCTTTATGTAAGCCTTCATTTTTAACGCATTTTCCAGCCTTATGGGTGTTTTGTTCATAAATAACGATATTTCAATCAAATGGTTGCAAAGAATACATCGAGTGATAGAAAGAGTGCGTTTTACAGGTTTGTTTTTACAAAATTGCAAGCTTTACAAAAGAAAAGCCTTCGAGCATTTTACAAGCGAGAATTTTCAAAATAGAAAAGTGAATTTTATAATTACAAAAAGAAATGAAAAAGTTTTGGTATTTGGAAAATAGTCCTTACCTTTGTAAAAAATTGAGAAAATCCACATAAAACCCATTAAAACATGACTGACAAAGAAAAAATCGAGTTGATCATCCAAGAAAAGCATCTCAACAATACCCAATTTTGTAATGAGGTGTGCATTGCACCTGGTACCCTCTCCCATATTCGTAGTGGAAGAACCGAACCGACCCTCAACATTCTTCGAAGTATCGCTCAGGCATTTCCCGACATCAACCCTGCATGGTTGTTCTATGGAGAGGAACCCATGTATAAAAAAACGGGCTCCTCCACTCCGGGCAATGGTGAGGATGACAATGCTCCCATTCATAATAATAATGTAGAGCAATCTTCTTCTGCCGAAGACAGTCAATTATCTCTTTTCCCATATTCTTCTGGTTCTTCAGTTCAGACAACTGCAAACGCTGAAGGGGCATCCTTGACAACTTCCTCCCCTAATGCATCCACATCCCGTCGTGATTCTGCGTCAACTCGCCCAAACACAAATGTTTTGAGCGTGCAGGAAATCGTTGCCGAAACCCTGAAACAGCAGCAGAAACCTTCTCGTAAGGTGGTGGAAGTACGTATTTTCTTCGATGATGGCACTTTCGAGACCTTCAGTGCCCACTGATTTTTATTAACAAAAAGTTAGCATTGTTAACAAATGGTTGGATTTTAACAATTAGTTGTAAAATTAATTTGTCTATTAATAATTTTATTTTGTATAAGAAGTGAGGTTAAAGAGAAAAAGGTCGCTTTTGGGCGACCTTTTGGCGAAGTGACTCGGATGGGACTCAAACCCATGACCTGCAGAACCGGAATCTGACGCTCTATTCAACTGAGCTACCGAGCCATTCATATTGCATTTCGGCGGCAAAGTTAAGGATTTTTATTGAGATTTTTGATTTTATTGTTGTTTTTTGTTTGAAATTTGGATTTTTGATGTTACTTTTGCAAGATATATCACGAAAAACGACAAAGAAATGATGTTTAAGAAAGTACTGATACAAGCGATATGGGTGGTGAGTATGCTGATGTGTGCCTTGACGGCATCGGCTCAATCTGGCACTACTCCTAATCATAAGCATGGCGATTGGTATGTCGGGATAGGTGGAGGTTTTAGCCAGTCGTTGGCGGAGAATGCAGATGCAACCGATTTCATCTTTCACCAGATGCCTTCCATCGATGCGGTTTTGGGTCACAATTTCTCTCCTGCCTTTGGAGTTCAACTTACAGGAAGCGTTACATCGCAGGTGTCTCGATGCAGCGAGGCGGCTGTCCACGCCATGCCGCAAGTCTATGGCAACGGGCGTTACTCCTTTAGGTTTCTTTCCGCTTCCCTGTCGGGAATTGTCAACCTGACCAACGTTTTTTTTGGCTATGATGCTGACCGTCCTGTCACGTGGGGACTGGCTTTTGGTGCAGGTGCCATTCAGACTTTTGGATTTGATGATAAGTTGGCAAAGTGGAATGTGACGCCAAATGCCGAAAAGCCCTATTATCCAGTCAACAAAGAAGATAAACGCTTTATCGTCGGACATGCAGGATTTCAGATGGGCATTCGTCTGAATGAGCCGTGGGACATTCTGGTCGATTTGCGTGCCAATGCTACTGACAACGCCTACAATGGTGCTTCCGATGGTAACACCATAGACTTTTATGTTGACCTGATGGTCAATTTCGTTTATCACTTCAAGAATGGCAAGCAGCAGTTGCGTCGTTTCCGCACCCCTCCCAAGGTGGCATTTGTTGACCCTGTGTTGATGGATCATACGCGCGATTATCAAGAAACCGTGCGTTATGGCGAATCCATGTACACCGAGATTCCCTTCTATTCAGGATTCTACTACTTGAATGCCACCACCACGAAACGTGTGGAGTATGTGGCAAAGTTTCTCCAGTCGCATCCTCTGGTCAATCTCAATATAGTGGGTCATCCCGACATCATTCCCGATGAGGATGAGGAGTATCACCGTAAGCTTGCAGAGCGTCGTGCAGAAGCGGTTCGTCAAGCCCTTGTGTTGAATTTCCATGTCGATCCTACTCGTCTCCGCACTTCTATTGACAACAAGGCTTTGCAGTCCTACAAGACTGTGCGTGAATGGGTGCCAGCCGTCAACTTCATCATGGAAGACCCAGGCGACGAAATCCCCACGTTTGACCGTAAAGAATAGGAGAGAATGAGAAACTGCGGGAATGGAGTCTAAGGGCAAAAAGCAGTCATCGTGAGCCAATACACACACCTGGCATAAGCGGTGTACCTCTTCCTTCCTCTGCCATGTCGCTCCGTATTCGAAGATTAATAAGGTTAACGGTTAACAGGTTAATTGGGCTAATTTTCTTCAACTCTCGGAAGTAATCGGTTCTTGCCTTGCAAGCGCTTTGCAATGTCGTTCGAAGTTAAACTTCCCCAACTTCAATAATATAATATAGTGAGTCCACTTTTTGGGTGGACTCAATCTTGAATAGATGAAGGATTTTGCAGCAATAGACTTTGAGACGGCTAACAATGAGCGCAGCAGCGTTTGCTCAGTGGGAGTGGTCATTGTGCGTGATGGTGAGATGGTGGATTCGTTCTACTCCCTCATCCAGCCGGAGCCGAACTACTACAACTACTGGTGCTCGCAGGTGCATGGACTTTGCCATGCAGATACCGATGATGCTCCTGTCTTCCCCAAAGTGTGGGCGCAGATAGAACCCTTGATTGAAGGGCTTCCCCTTGTTGCCCACAACAAACCTTTTGATGAAGGCTGTCTGAAAGCCGTGTTCCGTGTCTATCAGATGGATTATCCCGACTATGAGTTTTACGACACACTCTGTGTTTCACGCCGGGTGCTTCCTGGCTTGAAGAACCACCAACTTCACACTGTTGCCGCAGCCTGTGGCTATTGTCTGGACAACCACCATCATGCCCTTGCCGATGCCGAAGCGTGTGCGTGGATAGCAAGAGAGATCTTGTGATTTTGAAGAATAGTGTTTGGGGATAGAACACTTTCCTTTTTCCCGTTTCATGTTTTTTCAAACAAATCTTCGGAAATGTTTGGCTGATTAGGGAAAATGTGCTTAATTTGCAAATGATAATAAAAGATGTATGACACCCGTTTCAAATAATAGTACATATCGAAAGATTCATTTTGCAGTAATGGCTATTGAAGCCAGTGCGAAAAAGGCGAACATGACAGGTAAAGAGATGCATGACCGTCTAAAACGCCAGGGCTTGATCCACAAGCGCTTGTTTCGCCATTATGATCAACTTCATACCCAAAGTCTGGAATGGGTTGTGGATGACACCATTGAAACCTTGCATAATTGGGAACAAGAAGAAAGGGAGGCGAAACAATGAAAACGCTCTATCATGGTTCATGCATGGAAGTCTCACAACCTTTAGCGAAGGCAGGAAGGCGCAATCTTGATTTTGGTTCAGGTTTCTATCTCACCCAAATAAAGGACCAGGCTGAAAAATGGGCAATGGCGATAGCAAGCCGAAAAGGTCGCAATGTGAAGCCTGTAGTTAGCACATTTCATTTTGATGTAGATAAGGCGAAAGAAGATGGCGTCCGTTTCAAAGTCTTTGCTGCCTATGACATGGAATGGCTTAATTATGTGGTAAGTTGTCGACAAGGCAAGGACTTCTCTTCGGATTTTGATGTAGTGGAAGGTGGTGTGGCAAATGACAATGTCATTGACACTGTGGAAGACTACGAAAAGGGAGTTATTACAGCGGAACAGGCATTAGGACAATTGCAATACAAGAAAGTGAACCATCAACTATGCATACTGAATCAATCTGTGATAGACAACTATCTTCATTTTGTCAACTCGTATGCATTAGATTCAAAGGAGGAATTGTTATGAGAGACAATGTTTTATGGCGCAAACAGAGCCACATCATCATGATGCTGGCAGAGTCACTTCAGATAGATGTGGAACGTGCATTGGATTTATTTTATTCCACAAAAACCTATCAGCAATTGGCTACACCCAAATATGGTTTGCAGTTGATGAGCGATCCATACATTTTGGAGAACGTCCTTGATGAACTGAAGGAATCATAAAGAATATTGAACATTACTATATCACTCCATACCACAAAGAGGCTGTGTCAGTTACTTTTGACACAGCCTCTTTTATGGTCATTTTGTGACTGCGGTTCGATTACTTCTTCATCAGTCGCACGTAGTAGAGTCCTGGACACATGGTGTTGGGCGAAGCGACAATCTTGAAGGTGAGTTTCTTCTTGACGTTGCCTTTGCTGTCGAGGAGCAGGGATTCGGGAATGGCGTATTCGACATTGAAGAAACCTTGCTCGTCAGCACCTTGCATGCGGGGCTGGATCGTGATGTCGCCCAGTTTCTGGTCATCGATGAAGATGTCGGCTGTGCGTCCGCGGTCGGAGGTGATGAAGCGGAGCATCAGCGAGAGGTCGGTTTTGAGACCTTGGGTGTTCTCTACGACATACTGGATGAACTCACCGTTCTTGGCATCGCGGTAGTTCTCGCCACGATAACTGCCGCTGGTGGAACCTGTGGAGAACTTCACTTCGTGTCCTGCCTCACTCTGCTGTTCGCCAGTTGCCACGTAGTCAAGAGTGCGTGCCTGCAAAGCCTGTTCCTCTGCATCACGGCGTCCCATATCGGAGTTTGCATAGTCTTCCTTAGTGCCTTGGAAGAAGTAGCAGGAGTAGCGTGAGTGCTGAATGCTGTAGAAAGGTACGAGTGGCAGAGTGCCTTTGTCTGTAGAGAGCGTGAAGCTCAGTTTGCTGAGGTCTTTTGTCTGAATGTTGCTGAGCACCTCTGAGCGGTTACCGATGAGGAGTGGGGCAGAAGAGAGAGGCTTGGCTGTGGAACGTGCGCCAGGAGAGTGATCCATACGTCCTTCGCCGCCGTATTCGTTGGGCAGTTGTGCTTCTGTTTCTGTACGTGCAGCCAAGAGGATAGGACCATACTTGAAGGCGATGTAGCTCTTGTAGTCGGGGCATTCCTCGTAGCGGAGCGTCATGGGGAGGTCCACATTGACCACTTCGCCAGCCTTCCATTTCTTGGTTTGATAAGTGTAGGAAGCCTTTCCGTCAGCACTTGCCCAAGAGGGTTTGCGTATGGCGAGGGTGAACTTGCCGCCCTTCGTGATGGTTAGTTTGGTCTTCTGCTCGTAAGGGAAGTTGGTTTCCTGGCGGATGCCGAACTTCTTGCTGTTCAGTTCCGAAGCCGTGAAGAGGTTCACGTAGAGCGTGTCGTTGGTGGCACTATGTGTGTAGATGAAGTGGCCGTACTTGCTGTGGTTTTCCATGCCTGTGCCCACACAGCACCACATGCCTTGGTTCACCTGTGAGTAGATGCGGTAGGATAGGGGACGCAGCGAGGTGAAATACACATAGCCACCTGTTTCAGGGTCTTGGGTTGACATGATGTGGTTCCACATCGTTGCCTCGTAAAAGTCGGCATACTTGGCGTCGTGAGTGTCATCGAAGAGGTCTTCGGAGAGTTTCAGCATATTGTTGGAGTTGCATGACTCTGGACCTTCCATGTTGTTGATGTAAAGTTGTCCGTTCTGATGGTTCTGGAAGTGCTCACTGATGGAGTTGCCACCAATGCAGACGGTGCGGTTCTGTGCCACGTCGTTCCAGAAGTTCAGCACGGCATTGCGGTAGTCTGTTAGGCTCTTGTCCTCCTGCCATGCACGTTCAAAGCCGATGTACTTAGGCACTTGCGTATTGGCATGTTTGCCGTCGAGGAAGGTGGGGTTGAAGGTCTTCATGCCGTCAATCATCTGACGGTGGCTGTACTTCTTGGCTGCATCGAGATATTTCTTGTCGCCAAAGATTTTGTAGGCATCCACCAATGTTTCGTTCATGCCGCCATGTTCAGAGCCGAGTACTTGCTGCATCTGTTCGTCGGAGATGTTGCTCACCACATTGACGCTCCAGTCGGAAAGTCCGCGGAAGAGTTCTTTTGCCAATGGGCTGCCCGTGTAGAGATAGGCATCGCGCAGACCAGCCAACACCTTGTGCTGACAATAGAATGGCACCCAGCCACCAGAGCGGCGGAACTGTGTGATGTCGCCTGCATAGAGTCCTGTCCAGATATGATTGAGGGGTTGTCCGCCGATGAAACCTTTCAGACCTTTCGTGTCGTCTTTGTAGGCATCCTGACAGTCCTTCATGATGTTGAGGCAATAGTCCAGTTTCTCTTTCATGCGGGCTTTCATGTTGGCATCATTAGTGGCTGCGTATGCCAAAGCAAGTGCACTCACATAGTGACCGCCCACATGACCGCTGAGGTCGAAACCTGCATCACCGCCCCAGTTGGGGAAGTTGGGGTGCTTCTCTTCCCATCCGTTATACTTGGAAGAGGGGTTCTTTGAGAGTCCGGCCTGACGGATGAATGGTGTCATCAGGCGGTCGGCATCATACTTCAATAACAATTCGTCGTTGGTTTCCATCATGGTCTTCATGGGACCATTCAGCAGCGTGACTTCGGAAAGGTCGAAGTGCTGTGGATAGATTTCACTTTGTGCAGTCGCTCTTTCTGCAAACAGGAGTGACGATGCCAAAGCAACAGATAGAAATTTCTTATACATATTAGTTAGATGGTTTGATAAAAATATTCGTGTTGCAAAGGTACGGCTTTTGTAGGGAAAAACTTTCAGTTGACGTTACATAAATTGTCGTTTGTGTAACATTACAGTGCAAAAAGTCTCTTCGCCACGAAAAACAGAACGATGATCAGAAAGGATGGCAACATGTTGATGGCTTTGCAATCCTTGATTTTTAAGATGCTTAAACCTGATGCGACAATCAGCACTCCACCCACGATGCAGAGTTCTGTTCGAATTTCATCCGTGATGGCATCGGCAGACAGTTTTGCAATCAGATAGAACATCCCCTGCCAGCAGAACAGCACAGGAGCCGCCCACACCATGCCGATACCATATGTGGTTGCCAACACTGCCGACGTGATGAGGTCGAGTGTGGCATTCATATATAAGTAAGTGTTGTCGCCATAGAGGGCACTCAGCACAGGACCCACCATTGAGAGTGTGCCGATGCAATACAACAGGATGGCAGTGGAAAGACCTTCGGAAAGAGGAGACCAAGACCCTCCAGACCCTCCCCTCACCCTCCCTACAGGGAGGGGGTGGTTACCTTGCTCGCTTGTTTCTCCATTGGAAGAGATACTACTCCCTCCTTGTAGGGAGGGTGAGGGGAGGGTCTTCTTTCTGTCCACCAGCCTCTTAAATCTCTCGTCCAATCTCAGCATGAATCCGACGAGTGACCCCAAAGCCAAACTCACAATGAACAGCACAGGATAGTTGCTCTTAGGCATGTTCTGGCAAAAAGCATTAAAACCTAAAGCTAACGAACACAAGCCCATTGCATTGAACAGGGCTTGCTGATATTGAGGCTTGATGCCACGTTTCAGATAAGAACCAATCACCGCTCCTACGATGATGGCGGTCGTGTTGACGATTGTTCCAAGCATACGTTCGTTTGTCGTGATGATTTAAGGCGCAAAGATACAACATTTTTCACGATCTCTTTCTTATTATCCCGAAAAAGTGGAGTCATGAATTTGTTTTGGGGGAATTTCCCTCCCTCTTGAAAAACCTTTTTACCCGTTTGACACCTTCGGCTCCGAGGATGGTGAGCCCGCCATATTGAAATGTCTTGGCAAGTCCGAAAAGGACGACCCAAAGGACACTCTTGGCAGCGGCACTGATGGGGAGAGCCATCTGGACGAAGGAGAGGATATAGAAGGGGATGCAGAGAGACAGCACGATGACACCTGTTTTGAAGGAAAGGAGGCTCAACCAGTGTTTGATGCGTTGAAGAAGTTTCTTCATGGGTAAGAATCTGTGTTTGTGTGGAAGTGACACGTTGCTTTATGGGTACAAATGTAGGCATTTCTTGTGAGGAAAAGGTTCATTTGTGAGAAAAGGAGGGGAGAAATATGGAGAAATGCCCTTTTTTCGTTACTTTTGTCGGCAAAAAGAGATTTGATGAGCATTCCTTCCTTGTTCAACTGTTCCAACGATATGGCACTGGCTGCCCATGTGCGCCAGTATGTGCCGCCGAAACGCATCCAGCAGATGGAGGCGGATTTGGCGGACTTGGCTCGTGTGTGGGAAGGCACGAGGTTTGCAGGACCATGGGGATGGAGCCTCGCCACCAAACAGCGATACAGGCAGATGGGGGTGGCGGGTGAGTTGTTGCCGTCGGACGAATGGTTGGAAGAGGTGAGACGATTGTCGAGTAGGGAGTTTGCTTGCAGATATGTGAAGGAGTTGTTGGGAGAACTGAAAGACGAAAGGCTGTTGGGCGAAGAAATGCGATGGGTTGACAAGCAAAGCCCCTTATGGGATGCACTCACAACCTCTAAACCGACGTGGGGCACATCGGTCGACCGACGTGGGGCACGTCGGCAAACCGACGTGGGGCACGTCGATTTTGGGGCCGTGAAAACATCTCGGGCGAGGATTTTCAAGTCCCCTTGGTCATCGTCAGGAAGAGGGGTTTTTGTGGGGAGTGTTGACTTTAACCCTAACCTTGACCCTAACCTCGACCTTAACTGTAAATCGTCAACGCTCAAGCGGCTGCAGGGGTTCCTCTCCTCGCAAGGGGGATTTGTGGTTGACCGATTCTATGAAGATAAGGTCTTGGACTTTGCGATGGAGTTTGTCGTCCATAAAGACCACACCGTTGAGTTTCTGGGCTACTCCGTTTTCCAGACAGGGGAGAGTGGGGCGTATGGCTACAACTATGTGGAGAGCCAGGAAGAACTGCTGCGGCGCATCGATGTGGATGCCGCTTTGCTGCACAGGCTCATCGCCTACCACAAGGAACATCTCGCCCAGACGGTCTATCACGGCCCCGTCGGCATCGACATGCTCAAGACCGCCGACGGCAGCATCCATCCCTGCCTCGAAATCAACCTGCGCCTCAACATGGGCATCCTCGCCCTGCTGCTGCATGAGCAGTACGGCTCGGGGGCGACAGTGGCACTGACCCCTGTGCGTGAACACGGCTTCCAGGCACTGGTGGAGGACGGACGGCTGATGATATTAAGTGAAAAGTGAAGAGTGAAAAATCTAAGTTACTCAAGTTTCGGAAGTTCCAAACGCTTCATTTTCAACAACGAATAAAACGAATCATTCTAATTTACCATGCGGCGAGAAGATGTATTTCCCTAATGCCGCAAGCGGCTACGAATGAAATCGAATGGCTACACTCAGCATTCGTTTTTATTCGTTGCACCTTTAGGTGCATTGTGCATTGTATAAATTCGTCATATTCGAAATATTCGTTGTTGAAGAAAGCATCCGAAACTTCAATAAGTTGCTCAAGTTTCGGATATTTTTTACAACGGATTGCACGGATTATACGGATTTTCGTCGCAGGGGCGACGATGGTCGAGGGCAGAACAATCCGAATGGCAGGAGCCGCCGAGGCTCAAAAAATCCGTATAATCCGTGCAATCCGTTGTGGAAAAAACACTTCCGAACCTTTAGCTCGACGAAGTCAAACTTAAATAAATAAAAAATTGAGGCAATGAAAATGAGGGAATGAGCGAATAAATGGGTGTGTACTTTTTATGGCTCAAAATTTATAAGGTGCTATGATTCAACATAATATGCAAACACTCAAAGTGGGTCATAAAGTTAGATTGTTAGATTGTCATTTTGTCATTTTGTCATTTTTCATCTTGCCGTGGGGGGTACTAATAGGGGGTTGTTAGTAAGATATATATATATATTATATATTATTTTATTATATATATATTATATATTATATACACGCACGGAGCAAAAATGACAAAATGACAAAATGACAAAATGACGATTCTTGTGAAGACTGAAAAATGAGTTCCGTACTGACTGATGGATGATTTCAATAAACACTGATGGATGACTTCCGTAAAGACTAACAAATGACACTCGTACGGATGTATGTGTGTACGGGTATGATTCGTGTGTGCGTGCGAGTGTCATTTGTCGGAGAGTACAAAAATGAAAAAAAAGTGCTTACGGAACAAAAAAAAATCGCACTTCTATTGACAAACGTGTATCCACTGTAGTAACTTTGCATTGTTTTCATGTTTAACCCTTTAAACCAATGTTGTTATGGCTTTTATTGTTCGTAAAGCAAAGACTCGCCTCACCTTCCGAGAGGGTAAGCCAGAGGTGCATGTGATGCGCCGTCTGATTTTTCCAAAGGTGACGGGCAAGCAGCTCATTCAGTATGCCTCAAATGCAGCTGCCATCCCACCTGCCACCATGCAGGCTTGTATTGAGGCCATCGTGCAGGCAATCTATTACTTTGCCATCCGTGGAATGCGTGTGACCTTCCCCGAGTTTGGCGGTTTCTACCTGCAAGTGAGAAGTAAAACGGCAAAGACCGAGGACGCTATCTCTGCCGATTCGTTCACCTACACGGGTCTTGCGTTCCAGCCGCTTGGCGACCTGCGCAAACTCATTTCCGACACTAATGTCGTGGTTCAGGAGGCAGTCTATAGTGGTCAGGCTGAAGGAAAGTAACACTAAAAAAAGAAGGCAATAATATAGAAGTTGGCCTAAAATAAGAAAGTGGATTGATGTGATGATACTTATGATAAGTAAATTTAGTAAGATATGAAAGCATTAAAGAATAAAATAACAGAAAGTCGTTTAAGGGAAATTGTTAACGAGTCTGTCGAGGATGTTCTGAACAGAATTGGTATAATTAATGAAATGGCTGTGCCATTGAAAGCATACAAAGCAAGAGTAGATGGATTGCGATTTCAACTTGTGGAAAATTGGTGCCTTTGCAAATGGTGTCAATTGTTCAATCCTGAATGTGAAAACTTTGCCCATTGGATTACTGAATTAAAGGCTTGTATTGATAACTTGAAATTCCTTGACATTAAAAACAACATTGATAAGAGAAGGACACTTATGCGAATGTTAGTGGGTGACTATGACTATAACAATGCCAACATGATTGAAAGAATTGTCAGAGGAAAATTTGTAAGAGAGAATATTGGTGACAATAGCCAAAAGGTTCGTGTTTGTACAGAATTTGCTGATAATATAACCGGCTTAATTGATGCTATTTCAATGGATGCTATTGATACTGATGAATATATTCAGAATACATTTAATAACGAATAATATACAAAAGAAAATGATTTTGGGTCAACATCTATATCATTGCATTATTTTTAGTGAAGAGAGGAAGTCGTGATGATTTCCTCTCTTTTTGTTAGATGGTCAGATTGTCAGATTGTCAGATTGTCAAAATCATAAATCATGGCCATAATGTCTTCCTTGTTCTCCAAACGGGTGAATTTTGCCCCCGAACGATGAGCCTCTGCCATGTCATGTTCAACAGCTTTCACATTGCGACTGTCTGCAAAGAAAGAATCGCCAGATGGACTCACCTCATATGGGTCAGTCTGGAAGGATGGCTCCAATAGCTTTCCCGCCAACCAGTTACGGTCTCGTCGAGAAAGTGACAGGCTTTCAATGTAAGCCCAAAGTTTGTTAGTTGCAATTGTTGCCATAATGTTCAATTGATGTTTGACGGCGCAAAGGTAAATATAACTTAAGTTTCGGTTGTTTGATTTACGCCTTCGGCGGCTTCCAAAAAATAAGAAAAAACAAAAGAAAATAAGAAAAAAATAGGGCATTGAGGTTATAAAGGTTGTAAGACCTCAAAACCTAACAAATTTCTCCATGATTGAAAAAATTCCTCCAACAGGTGTGAGTTTCTCAGATTTTATTTGTACCTTTGCCATGCCTTGTTACGATTTTCGCTTGTTTTCTAATTGCAACACTAAGATAAGTGAAAAATCCGACACGGCAAAATCCTGAGCAACTTTTTGTTGCTCTGGAACTTATAAATAAATTTAAATCAAAGTGTTGCGGAATTAAGGATTAATATGAAGAAATGTTTTTTGCTTTTCCTGTTGGGTGCGGTCTGTTTGGTAAACGGCAATGCTCAGAATGATGCAGAAAGTACTGGAATTGAAATTGTAACCAAGTTGGATAAGCCCTCAATCCCATTCAATGAGGATGATTTGTGCGGGTATCTGCTGGTCTATTTCAAGGATCAGGACCAGTCTGCCTATATGGCAATAAGCAACGACGGTTATACCTTTACAGACATTAATAATGGAAAGCCTGTGTTCTTAGGCTATGAACTGGCCGAACAGAAGGGTGTACGCGATCCCCACATAACTCGAGGGCCGGATGGCGCTTTTTATCTGGCCATGACTGATCTGCACATATTCGGTCAGCGAGCCGGTTACCGAGATACAGAATTTGAGCGTCCGGCCGAGAAATACGGATGGGGTAACAACCGCGCTCTTGTCCTTATGAAATCATACGACCTCATACATTGGACTCATTCAGATTTCCGTGTTGACAAAGCCTTTCCGGAACTTGGAGATATTGACTGCTCATGGGCACCGGAGACGGTATATGACCCGGTGGAAAAGAAAATGATGATTTACTTTACCATCAGGTACAACAACAGGGAATGCCATCTCTATTACTCATATCCCAACGATGATTTTACAAAGCTGGAGACAACTCCTGTAAGAATAACTGACATAGGTGGACTTGACGGAGATATCACAAAGGTAGGAGACAAATACCATCTGTTCTATGTCTCTGGAGCCAAGGTGCTCCATTCAGTTTCAGACAGGATAAACTCAGGTTATCCTATAGAAACAGGACGCATTGATCCCGAGAAGGTTTCGACCGAGGCTCCGAATGTCTTCAAGCGGCTTGGCACCGACAAGTATGTGCTTATGTACGATGTCTATGGTGCCCGTCCAAGCAATATGGGATTCAGCGAGACAACAGATTTTGTGAACTATGAAAATCTGGGGCGCTTTAACGAGGGCGTTATGAAGACTACAAATTTCACCAGTCCAAAGCACGGAGCCGTCACATACCTTACAAAGAAAGAGTTGGAGTCAATCAAACAGCATTGGAACATAGAACCACTTTCCAAATAGTATGTAGAACACTTGCAACTATTTGAAAATTAATCTATTCGCTTTAATATTTGGCACACGAAGGCTAGTTTTTCCGGCACTCATGTGCATATTTTTTTCCCGGAGAAATCAGCAAAACCTCAATAAAGATAAAAGAATATTGCTGTCCGGTAAAACTTTTATGATTTGATAAATTTAGGGCTGGTACTCACATGAAGTATCAGCCCTTTTGGTTATCTTTGCTTTCACCACAAAACCAAATCATAACCATGAGCAAAGATAGTCATTTTACCGGACAGCCGGTGTATAGTCAGGTGTTAAAGTTGCTTGATCGTGAGAAAATCCTGCGCGATGGTCTTCACTTCAGGAATGAGGAATGAGATGTTTAGTGAGAAATGAGGAATGTAGTGTTTCTTCGTCATCATGTCATTTGTAGTTTTCATTTGTTTTCGGTGGCAAAGGTACGACAATTGATGCACCTGAACAACAAAAGCGGGTGGAAAACTCTTTTCCATCCGCTTTTGCTTTATTATCAGTTAATTACCCTCCCATTTTCCACCCATTTTCCACCTTCTGCCTATGGAAAACTAACCTTTTTTAAGGCTCGTTTGTGAGGGAAAGAACAACCTGCGATGGGTGTCAAAGGGTTTTGAGAGAGTCCTTGACGTATGTGAGGTGGCTGCGCGACACGGGGATGTAGGTGTGGCAATGTCGGATGAGCAACTGCATGGTGCCTGCCTTGGAGACGATTTGCTCCACCTGTCGGAGATTGACCAGAAAGGCACGGTGGCAGCGCACAATCGTGGGATAAGTCTCCAATTCTTTTTCCATCTGTTTGGAGGTGGCACGAAGCGTGTCGGCATGTATCTGTCCCTCCTGCAGATGATACACTTTCACATAGTTGCCCACGGCCTCGATGTAGAGAAGATGGGGGAGCAGAAAGGTGGAGGTCTCGTTGGTCGTACCTGTGAGGGTGACGGCGGATGGTAGAGAATGGTTATGAAGTTGAGAGTTTGGGGTTGAAAGTTGAAGGCCGCCAGAGGTAGGGTTCAGGTCTGAACTCGATTGTTGAAACCGTTGCAGTTGTTCATTCATCATTCTTGTTTCTTCCAGTTCAGCTGCCAGATAACGGCTGCGGAACTTGAAACGCCAGTACAGCCCGATGGCGAACGAACAGAAGGCGATGATGAGGAGAGTCTCCAGATAGTTGCTCACCGAAATCAGATTTTCTTCTGTGAGTCTGCTCAGCACAAAATGGCGATAGAGGCATATCATCAGGGCAACAAGAGGGGTGTTGATGCACTGGAACCAGAGGTTGCGCCGGATGATGTAGTTGACACCCCGTTCTGTGGAGCGTGGCATTCTAACCAGATACTCCAGAATGCTTTCCGTCACCATGCAACTCACTACCCCCATTGCAAATATGGCCAGCAGATGGGCGCAATGCTCCCACTGCCACACTTCAAATCCGAAGGGCTTGAAGATGGCAAGGGCAAGCACCGTGAAGGCGCAACTGATGGTGCGGATGCTGATAATTTCTTTTTGTCCTTGTGTCATACGGCTGGCAAAGGTAAGAAAGAATTAGGGAATTTTATGTCATTCGTCACAAATTCCTGCCGAATATCCCAAAAATTTGCAAGTGGGTTCATGATGGCAGTACCTTTGCACTCGAAAACGTCAACGCAATGTTTCACTTAAAAAAATCAGTAGGATGAATTTATTGACAATCACCGCCGCTGTGGTTATGTCGATGTGAGCACTTACGAACATCGTGACGCCGAGTGGGTGCAGACCTCCCTTGTGGCGGATAGTACGGCTTCATGAGTTGATCAGGGAAAAAGGCGGAGTGATGGCAATAATCACTCTCCTTATACGTTAATAGTATTGAATACTAAACTTCAAGGGAGTGAAACTCCTAAATCCAAACTGTTTATTAAAAAAGAAAATGAGAAGATTGTTTTTGGGTGCCGCTTTCACGATGCTGCTATTTCCTGTCGTGGCGGTGGCACAGACCAATGAGGCTGTCCAGACTATTCGAGGACAGGTGTGTGATGTGGCTTCGGGCGAGCCAATGATAGGCGTGAAGATTACGGTTGAGAACGGTACATCGATAGTTGCAGTCTCTGTTGTGGCATGCCGCTCACGAAAGATGTTCTCGGCACCGATGCCGGCGGTTGTAAGAACAAAGAGTATTGCATGAACCGTCACCGACGGTCGTTTCTACCGCGATTCTTATCCCTAAAATTTTGTAATTGAATAAATGATGAATAACAAAGCACTTGTCGTGATTGACATTCAGAATGACATCACGAAACACTATCGAGATATCATCGGCAACATTAATGCCGCCATCGAAAGGGCTGTGGCTGAAGGGATGCACGTTGTCTATATCAAGCATCATAACATCACAGCAGGTACACGGACGTTCAAGCCAGGCAGCAAGGGGGCGGAACTGGTGCCTGAAATGAAAGTCGTGTCAGACAATGTCTTCGTGAAGACGAAAGGCAACTCCCTTACAAGTGAGGCTTTTTCTGCATTCATCGCAGCAAACAGCATCAATGAGTTCTACGTAGTGGGGGCTGATGCTACCGCATGCGTGAAATCGACCTGCTTCAATATGACTAAAGCAGGATACACGGTGCATGTCCTTTCTGACTGTGTCACCAGTTATAATCTGAAAAAGTTGCCAGAGATGCTTGCCTACTACGAGAGCAAAGGCTGTGAAGTCAAGACACTTGATGAGTACCAATGAGAAAGATAAAAAGATACAAGTACATTCAATGAGCAACATCAACACAGAAATTGAGCAACAACTGAGGAATGAGCATGTGGATATTATCCATTTCGTTGACATTTCCATGTTAGATATAAAGCAAAACCGGGGACTCCCTTTTGCCATACTGATAGGGATTGCCATTCACCCTCATTTTCTTGAGATGGTGTGTAACACTCCGAATTATACGCATACTATAGACGATGAATATGCCCAGACAGAAAGTCGGGTTCGTTAAAAGGATACGATTAAGTGACAGAACAAAATTAATTGATGATAATTCGTGTTCAATTCGTGATAATTATATATTTTATATAAACACGAATTGCCATGAATTTCCCATGAATTAATCATTAATTGAAGTTTCGGATGCTTTCTTCAACAACGAATATTCCGAATATGACGAATTTATACAATGCACAATGCACCTAAAGGTGCAACGAATAAAAACGAATGCTGAGTGTAGCCATTCGATTCCATTCGTAGCCGCTTGCGGCATTAGGGAAATACATCTTCTCGCCGCATGGTAAATTAGAATGATTCGTTTTATTCGTTGTTGAAAATGAAGCGTTTGGAACATCCGAAACTTAAATCATTAATTTTTTATATAAACTATTTTGGTTTACCTACTTAATAAAATGAATAGAGAAATGAAATTTTGTCAGAGTTGCGGGATGCCGCTTACAGCAGATGTGCTCGGCACTAATGCTGATGGAAGTAAAAACGAAGAGTATTGTATCTACTGCTACAAGGATGGTGCCTTCACGGGTGACTTCACGATGGAGGAGATGGCAGAGTATTGTGCGCAGTTTGTGGATGATTACAACAGTCACACAGGTCAGAGTCTCAGCCGTGAGGAGTACAAGACCATGCTTTTGCAGTATTATCCCAATCTCAAGCGTTGGCAACTGCCAGCCGATCAACTTCCCCATGCCACATCGCCCCTGAAGAAGGAACTCATCGATGAGGTCAATGCCCTCCACATTCCTGGTATGCCGCAGATAGACAATCTCTTCGTGCTGCAAGGCTCGTTTGTTAATGTGGAGTATCACATCAACGGCAACTGTGTCAGACTTCTCGACGACAATGCCACCTATTGGGGCACACAGGTGGAGAAGGGCGATGGGCGCTGCTTTGGCATCGCTGGTGATGAGCATTGCCTGCTTGTGAGCGAATATGGAAAAGATGGCGCAGATGCAGAGGTGGTTGTGTTTAAGAAAATGAGGTGCTACGCTAAATGAGAAATGGCAGAAGATGGAGCGCCTGTATCCAAACCTCCAATACACCGAACTGACCACCTGCGGACACTTTATCCACATGGAACAACCTGAAATGTTCAATGATCAACTGAAGGCTTTCATCTATCAGAAAGAATTGTGATATTGTGCCCCTTCGACTGTCCTCTCGTGGATGAAATGAATGCCTGTCCTAAACTTGCAACTGAGATGGGAAATAGTGAAGAGGTAAAGGATTATCAATAGTTCGTTAAAAATTTGAATAATCACGCAGCGTCCGAGACGCCATAA
>SAMEA3663010__coassemble_168_pt1 | contig 31651 bp, 28 predicted proteins | sample SAMEA3663010__metabat2_low_PE_015 | metagenome-assembled genome bin SAMEA3663010 (sample SAMEA3663010) | pig gut metagenome | biome: pig gut; feature: pig-associated habitat; material: faeces | place: France | collected 2012 | reverse complement strand
CAACTCTCAACTGTCAACTCTCAACTGTCAACTCTCAACTGTCAACTCTCAACTACCCTCTATTAGGTTTGCACTTGTAGTGGGCAGAGAACTTACCTTTGGTCATGGCGATGAGTTTAGACTTAATCATCTGCTTACGGAAGGGGGACAGATGGTCAACGAACATTTTGCCGTCGAGGTGGTCGTATTCATGTTGGAACACACGTGCTTCGAAGCCTTCGAGCCAACGTTCCTGCTCGTCGCCGTTCTCATCGAAGTAGTTCACCAATACTTTGGCAGGACGCTTCACACTCTCGTTGATGCCAGGGATGGAAAGGCATCCTTCTGACATGGAGACGTTCTCTTCGCTCTCCTCAATGATTTCGGGGTTGATGAACGTGTGGCGGTAGCCTTTGTACTGTGGCTCATCGTCAGAGATGACATCAAGGTCGATGATGAAGAGGCGGATAGGCAGTCCCACTTGTGGAGCAGCGAGTCCGACGCCTTCAGAGCGTTCGAGGGTCTCAAACATGTTGACGATGAGTTCTTGTAGGTTGGGATAGGCGTTGAAGTCTATCTCTTCGGCAGTCTTGCGGAGCACTGGCTGACCGAATATGTACATGGGAAGAACCATTTTTTATTTATTTACAATTTTATAATTTACTATGTACAATTTATCTATCTGATGCTTTGCAGGTAGTCCTCGAGGATGATGGTGGCGCTGATTTTATCAACGAGAGCCTTGTTCTGTCGGGCTTTCTTTCCGATGCCGCTTTGTAGCATGGCTTGGTGGGCCAGTACAGAGGTGAAACGCTCATCGTAGTAAGTGATTTCCTTGTCGGGAAAGAGGCGCTTCAACCGATTGAAGAATGGTTCGATGCGCTTCATGTTCTCGCTGTTCTCACCATTCATCTGAGTAGGCTTACCCACAACAATGGTGGACACATCTTCATTTGCCACATAGCCAACGATGAACTTTTCCAATTCTTTCGTCTCGACGGTGGCAAGCCCGTTGGCTATCATCTGCAGGGTATCTGTCACAGCGATGCCTGTGCGTTTCTGTCCATAATCAATAGCGAGTATTCTTGACATCTTATTTTATTTACAATTTTGCAATGTACAATGTACAATTATCTTAGTACCATTGGATGGAACTTGAATAACTTGACTTCTTGTCGTACTTGAGGGCGTCGGTAAGGGTGCTGGCATTGGCGCGCAGGGAGATGTGGTAACTGGTGTAAACGCCAAACACGAGTCCGCAGGATATGTTGAAACAGTGCATGTCGCGAGAGATGTTGACGGTGGTCATGGAAATCTTCTTTGTGGTGAAGTCCCATCCCGAGGCGAAGTTGCAGTTCCAGTTGCTTGCCAGTTTCAGGTTGCCTGAGAAGTTGAGGTTTTGAGTGAAAGAGTAGGGATAACGCATGGTCTTGACATTGATGTCCTTGCTGCGGTCTTCGTACATGGTGAGTCCGTAAGAGATGGAGAATGCCCAAGGCATTTGGAACTTCATATAACCATCGGCATCTAAGTCGTCGGAGGAGTCACTTTTTGTATTGCTCCGTTTATTGGGGTTGTCGATGTTTGTTTCCAAATCGTCTGCGTCATCGCTTTCCTCATCGGTGTAAACATTGTCAATCTCTTCGTCATTGTCTTTGCCTCGTCCGAACAGTTTCCTGATTTTCTCCTTGATTTGCCTAAAGGACTGATTGTTGAAAGTGTAAGAGAGGTTCTTTGACAGGCCTTGGAAACGTCCCCAACGACCATACGACCATTCGGTGCGGTCGCCTACTACAACGTTGCCATTCTTGTCGAACTCATAAGCATAGGTCATGAAGACGGCGCTCATGTTGAAGGTGGTCTTTCCCCATTTTAGGCGCAGACGGGTGGAGAGGTTTGACCATGGTTGTCGCTCGGCTGCCATGTTGTAGGAAAGAGAGGCCCCGAGTTCGTCGATGATGCTGATTTTCTTGAGAGAGTCATTGCGTGCCTTGATTTTTGCCTCCACATTGTTGGAGATGCTAAAACTGATGGCTCCAGTCTTTCCTGTTGCAGGTGTGCCATAGAGGGAACCTGCGTAGGGAGAATAGGGCACTTGGGTCACGTTGCCTTCCTCGTCTGTTCGAGTGTAAGTTTTCCAATACCCCCATCGACTGTCACCAAAGTCGGGAGCGTAACTGAAACTGATGGATGGCGTGATGACATGACGCACCATTTGTAGTTTTTCTCCAAACACTTTGGGATTAGGTTTGTAGGTACCATATAATTTTGTGTTGGCACTCAGTGAGAGATTGTAGTCGAACACGCGATTGAAGCCATAGATGGTGTCGCGCACCACTTTGTTGTTGCCTTCGTCCCAACTCTGGATGACCTTGTTGGTGTACCACCGTTCGGTATAGTTGAGCATCGGGGTAATGTTGATGTATTTGAGAATATTGAAAGAGGCTGAAATTGGGATGTTGTGTTTCATGCCGTTCTTCCAGTCCTTGACAAGTGAAGAATGAAGAAGTTTGTCCTCTTTCGTACTGATGGAGTTGGACAGTGTACCTGTGTATTTCAGACTGATTTTCTCATACCAACGCTCTTTGCCTACTGATGCTTTCCGTTTGAATGGATAGACTGTTGACAATGACCATGACATTGAGGGAAGGAGAAGGGCGAGGGTGGAGTCGCGCATGTTCTGTGAGATATTGGCCGATGTGGACAAGGAGAGTCCTATCTTCCTGAAATTGTGCGAATAACTGATGGAGGATGTACGGGTGCTCTGTGAGTAAGAGATGGGATTGTAGAGCGAGGTGAGGTTGTTCTTTTCGTAGGATTGTGTGGCGAAGTTCACGCTGGCAGAGAACGAACTATTGGGAGATGCTTTGGGGTCGGTGCGGTGGCTCCACTGTATCTTGAAGTTCTTCTGAACGCTATAGTCAGGCATGTTCTTCTCGCCATCCTTGGTTACCTGGTAGTTGAAGTAGAAGTTGCCGCCATATTTGTAACGCTTTTTGTAGGTGGTTTGTGCTCCAATGCCCCATGAACCCTTTGTGAAGATTTCGCCTGTCACTTTCAAGTCCATGTAGTCACTGATGGCAAAATAGTAACCACCATCGCGCAGATAGAATCCTCGAGTGAACTCGTCGCCATAGGTGGGCATGATGAAACCGCTGGAATAGGTGCTGGTGATGGGGAAGTAGGCGAAAGGAATGGCAAGGGGAAGTGGCACATCTTCCACCACTAACCATGCCGGACCGGAAAAGACGTTCTTGCCGGGACGAACTTTCATGCGCGACATTCGGATGTAGAAATGCGGATGTTCTTCGTCGCAGGTGGTGTAGGTGCCTCTTCTTGCATAATAGACTCCATCTTCGCTTTTCTTAGACTCTTCAGACGTGATGAACCCTTCTTCTTGAGTCGTGTAAAGGTTGGTGATGAATCCTTTCTTTGTCTTGAAGTTGTAGGATATGGTTTGGGTCTTGTATTCATCGCTGCCTTCCTTGAAGACGGGTTTGCCAAACATGTTGCCAAGAGAGTCAAGACCATAGGTGGCATGCACGATGGAACTGTCCATGTTCATGCGAATGTTTTCAGACGTGAGGTCGATGTTCTGATACTTCACATCTGCATTGCCATAAAGGTGTGCGTTTTTAGTGTCCATGAAGAATGTCATGGAGTCGGTGGCTGTATAGACAACAGGAGCGTCGAGTGCGCTCTTCTTTTGTGATTTGCGGATGGAGTCTTCTGCTGCTGCCACGGAGTCGTTCCACTGGATGGCTTTGGGTTTGTTGGACTCAATGCCGTGCTCACGGTCGAAACGTGCTTTGAGAGAATCGAGATTGAGAAGCAAAGAGTCTGATTCTGATAGGGTTGTACTGCTATTGACACTATCGATGGTAACCTTCATTGTGTCAACTTCTTGGTTGCCATTAAACGTATCTAACCCGGCGCTATCAACAGCATGCTGACCGACAAACCTGTAAGGCTTGCCGACCAATGGTATGTTGAGAGCCGTCGTAGAGAGTACGGTAATGAGTACGAAGAAAAACGCTATGAACCTTTGACTTCTCATAAAACGGGGGCAAAGGTACGACTTTTTCGGGAAATAACAGGTATATTTATTTTAATAAATACTAATTTGCCCGAACCTTTTAGACCATTTAACGAATCGTTCCACTCCTTCATTGCCAAATTTGGAAAGTGAACGGATGGCTTGTTCTACTGTTTTTTCGGTATCGAGTTTGGTTTTTGAAAAGAATTTGTCGGCGTAGCAGATGATTTGTTCCTCTATGGTTTCAGGCAGTAAGTCGCGGTGAGGAACGGGAAGATTTTGCTGCTTTATTTCTTGGAGAGAAAGCCCTGCACCAGTATGTCGTTCGCACACTCTGGCATGGCGTGGGAATCCCTCTGCACGAAGCAGTTCTGCACCGATGGTGCCATGACAGATATATGGTTCGGTACCAAAGCATTGGATGCCGGCTGCGTCACAACGGAAAATGCCGATGTCGTGGAGCATGGCGGCTTCTTCTACAAATGGACGGTCTGCATTCAGTTCGGGGTGCTGGTCAACAATGGCGAGTGCCTTGTCTGCCACACTGCGACTATGCACCATGAGAATGTGTTTCAGTTCGTTCTCCTCGGGGTAGTATTTATCGATGATGGCTTGGTAGTTCATAGATAAAAATCTTGGGTGAGTTCTTTGTATTCAGTTGTTCGCTGCCTGTTTGTATCGTAGAGTGTCAGCGTGAGATTTTCTGTCGGTTGAATGGATGTGCTAAATTCCAGCATGGCACGATTGAAGGGTTTACGTTCTGTGGAACGAATGTTGGTCCGTCGTGTCAGATAGAGTCTATTTCCCACACAAATGCTAATGAAATCGTTGGCGCTTTGAAAGGGGATAATGACACAAAAGAAACCGTCATCTGTCATCAATTCCGCAGCGTTGGAAATCAATTTTTCAAAGGGAAGAGAAGAAGTGTGACGAGCGGCATCTCTTGCTTTGTTTCCTCCTAAAGTGTCTTCAGTATAAAATGGTGGATTTGAAACGATTAAATCGAATTTGTTTGAGTAGTAGCTTGGAATGGAAAAATCCGATTCTTTGATATTGATTCGAGTACGGAAAATGGAGTTTTCGATATTCTCTTTTGCTTGTTCAATGGAAGATGCGTCGATGTCTATTCCATCTATCATGGCATTGGGAAATCGTTGTGCTAGCATGAGGGCAATCAGTCCAGTTCCTGTACCGACATCCAACACCCTTGGGCGAGAAGAAATCGCCTTGTTCTCTGGAAGTCTTGCCCATGCTCCAAGCAATACACCATCCGTCCCGACTTTCATTGCTGAACGGTCGTGGCGGATGGTGAATTGTTTGAAACGAAAATCGGGTGTGGACAATTTGTATAGTTTAGAGTTGAGGGTTTAGAGTGTAGAGAGGCAGGTGGTTAGAACTGGAAATAGTTCTTGGCATTGTTGTAGGCAATATCCTCAATCATCTGATTGACACGCTGTTCCTCATAACCTACGTATGGCACTTCGCCATTCTCGATGTCGGTGGCAACGAGGTTGCAGAGAATGCGACGGAAGTATTCGTGACGAGGGTAGGAGAGGAACGAACGAGAGTCGGTGAGCATACCTACAAATCGGCTCAACAGACCGAGCAGTGAAAGCGCATTCATCTGTTTGGTCATGCCGTCCTTCTGGTCGAGGAACCACCAACCTGAGCCCCATTGTATCTTGCCAGGAATGGTGCCGTCCTGGAAGTTGCCCAGCATGGTGGCAAGCACTTCGTTGGCACAGGGGTTAAGATTGTAGAGGATGGTCTTTGCCAGTTTGCCTTCTGAATTCAAACGGTCAAGGAATTTTGAACAATTCTTGGCGGTGTTAAATTCACCGATGGAGTCAAAACCAGTGTCAGGACCGATCAGTTTGAACATCTTTGAGTTGTTGTCGCGGATGGCGCCATAGTGGAACTGTTGTGCCCAACCTGCTTCAGCGTCTTGCACACCGAAAATGTGCATCATGGCAGACTTGAACTTCAGTATCTCTTCTTTGCTGAGTTCTTTGCCGCTGTACACTTTGTTGAAGATGGCTTTAATCTCTTCGTCGGTATAGTCCTCTGCATAGAACTCTTCAATGCCGTGATCGGAGAGTTTGCATCCCATTGAGGCAAAGAAGTCGTGACGTGCTTGAATGGCATCGATATAGTCGTTGAAGCCGTTGATGGATTTTCCGCTCACTTCTGAAAGTTTATCCACGTATGCCTTGAAGTTGGCTGGAACTTCCACTGCCATTGCCTTGTCTGGACGCCAAGTGGGAAGCATCTTGGTCTCCATGGTGGGATCAGCAGCCACCTGCTTGTGGTATTCCAAAGAATCGACAGGGTCGTCGGTGGTGCAGACCACCTTCACGTTGTAGTGCTTCATCAAGCCACGTGGCGTGAATTTAGGGTCGTTATTGATTTGTTCGTTGCACTCTTCGAAAATCTCGCGGGCATTCTCGGGATTCAGGGTCTTGTTGATGCCGAAAGCGGTCTTGAGTTCCAGATGTGTCCAGTGGTAGAGTGGGTTGCGGAAAGTGTAAGGAACGGTCTCTGCCCACTTCTCGAATTTTTCCCAGTCGGAGGTGTCCTTTCCTGTGCAGAAACGCTCTGCCACACCATTGCTGCGCATGGCTCTCCACTTGTAGTGGTCACCGCCCAGCCAAATCTGTGTGATGGAATCAAAACGCTTGTTTTCAGCCACTTGTTGAGGAACAAGATGGCAATGATAGTCAATAATCGGCATCTTTGCCGCATGTTCGTGATATAACTTCTGTGCTGTTTCACTTTGCAACAAGAAGTTCTCGTCCATAAAAGGTTTCATGAGATTAAAGATTTTGATTGAATGTTTTTGTTTTTGCAAATGTAGTGATTATTTTTTCTTCTCACAAGAAATCTTGTGAAAACCTTCTGAAACGGGTTTTATCTACCTGATTTTTTCTGTGAACCTCCCTTTTTAGAAATCGTACCCCTCGGGTACGATTGGGAAAAGATGCTTGATACAACAGGGGTGAAAAAATGTTGGAGGTGTCTCATTTCACAATGAGGCACCTCCATTTTCCTTTTTTAGGTACTAGTTTCTAAGGTAAAAAGATTGTTTTCAGGATAACAATGGCAAAGTTAGGGGTAATTTTTGAATAAACAAGTTTTAGTAAATGTGTTTTTTAACATAAATCGCGTTTTTTCTTCATTTTTATGGGGGAACATGCTTGAAACAAGGAAAATCTTTTGTAATTTTGCAGCCAATATTGGAGTGGATGACACATCTTTTATATATTATTAGGATAAATAAGATATGGAAGGAACGAAATTCACCAGAATTCATTCAAGAACACGATAAATAGAAACAAGTTGACATGAGTGTAGAAAACACAGAAGAACTCAAGACGGAAGAGAGCAAAAAGGAGTCTCTCAACTTTATTGAAGAACAGTTGGTGAAGGATTTGGCCGAAGGTAAGAACGGAGGGCGGATGCAGACACGTTTTCCTCCCGAGCCTAATGGCTATCTGCATATAGGACATGCCAAGGCGATAGCACTTGACTTTGGTATGGCTCAGAAATATGGTGGCGTGTGCAACCTTCGCATGGACGATACAAACCCGCAGAAGGAAGATACAGAGTATGTTGAGGCCATCAAGCGAGACATTGAGTGGCTGGGCTTCAAATGGGGCAACATCTATTATGCCAGTGATTATTTCCAGCAGTTGTGGGATTTTGCTGTTGCGCTGATTAAGCAAGGAAGGGCCTACATCGATGAGCAGACGGCAGAACAGATTGCTGAGCAGAAAGGAACTCCAACACAGGCAGGAACAAACTCGCCGTATCGTGACCGTCCTGCAGAGGAGAGCCTTCGTCTTTTTGAGGAGATGAATTCGGGCAAGATGGAAACGGGCAAGATGGTGTTGCGCGCCAAGATTGACATGGCAAGTCCTAACATGCACTTCCGTGACCCCATCCTCTATCGCGTGCTGAATATGCCGCATTGGCGTACAGGCAACAAGTGGAACGCGTATCCCATGTATGACTTTACGCACGGACAGTGTGACTATTGGGAGGGCGTGACCCATTCATGGTGTACACTGGAGTTTGTGAGCCACCGTCCCTTGTACGACCTCTTTGTTGATTGGGCGAAAGAAGTGGATGGCACGGACAATCCGATTGATGACAACCGTCCACGTCAGACTGAATTTAATAAACTGAACCTCACCCATATCTTGTTATCCAAACGTAATCTTCTGATATTGGTGCAGGAGAAAGTGGTGAATGGATGGGATGACCCACGTATGCCCACTATCTGCGGTTTCCGTCGTCGTGGTTATAGTCCGGAAGGTATCCTTTCCTTTATCAATAAGATTGGCTATACGAAATTTGATGCACTCAATCAAATGTCGCTGTTTGAGTCGGCAGTACGTGATGACCTCAACAAACGGGCACAACGTGTCAGTGCTGTCATCAATCCAGTCAAGTTGGTCATCACCAACTTCCCTGAAGGTGAGACTGAAACATATACAGCCATCAACAATCCAGAGAATGAAGCGGATGGTACACACGAAATCGTGTTCAGCCGTGAGTTGTGGATAGAACGTGAGGACTTTATGGAGGATGCTCCGAAGAAGTTCTTCCGTCTTGGTCCAGGCAAGCAGGTGCGTCTGAAAAATTCATACATCATTCAATGCCCGGAAAGCATTGAAAACTGTGTGGTGAAGGATGCCGATGGTAACATTGTGGAGATTCATGCAGAGTTGATTCCTGAGACCAAGACTGGGCAGGCGCATAGCGATATGAAGATAAAGGGAAAGACAATCCATTGGGTGAGTTGCAACCATTGCCTTGAGGCAGAGGTGCGCAATTATGACCGTCTGTGGATGGTGGAGAATCCGCGCGATGAAGTGGCTGCCTATTCAAAAGAGCATGGTGATGTGCGTGGTATTGAGGCGATGCGTCCATTCCTCAATCCCAATAGCCTTGAAATCAAGAAGGCATACGTGGAGGAGTGGCTTGCCACCCGCAAACCAATGGACTATCTTCAGTTCCAGCGCATAGGCTACTACAATGTTGACCCAGACTCTACACCTGAACATTTAGTGTTCAATCGCACGGTCGGTTTGACTGATGCGTGGAAAAAAATCAACAAATAGGTTTCATGGCTAAAGATTACTTTCAATCAAGGGAGTTTAAGGATTTGCTGAAGTCATACGAGGACCAGCAGGCAGCAGGAGAAGGTATCTATCTGGACGCAGACGACTTTGCCGACATCGCTGATTATTATCTCAGTATGGATAAGCCTTCCTCCTCGATGGAAACGCTTGCTACGGGACTATCGCTACACCCCAACGACGAGGTGTTGTTGATTGTGTTGAGTGCTGCCTACATCTACCAGCGTCAATATGACAAGGCTGAAGAAGTGTTGGGCAAACTGGATAGCGGAAACTCTGACGTGAAGTATCAGTTGGCGCAGTTGGAATACGCCAAGTACGGTCGCGTGAAACAGGCTGAGAAGATTTGGCGTGAGTGGATGAAACTCGAAAATGGGATGGAACCGTCAGAATCGCAGCGGCGTGAATGCTACATACATATTATATCGTCATTAATCGAATTGCGCGGAAACGGAAAGACGGACAAAATCTATGATGTGGAAGCCGTTCGACGATGGGTGCAGGAATACATCGACACTTTTCAGCCATTGGGCAGGTATGATGAAGATGTTCAATTGGCAGACATCTGTCGAGATAATGACTTGGCAGACTTGATGTGTGACGTGCTCACTCAGGTGTTGGAAGAACAGCCTTATCTTCCGAAGGGTTGGTCAAATCTTGCACTGGCACAGTTTCTGCTGCAACACTATGAGCAGGCGATTGAGGCCTGTGATTTTGCTTTGGCTATCGACTCAGATGATCTTGAGGCTTTGCTGACTAAAGCGCATTCGTATCATTCGATGGGGGAAAAGAGTACTGCAAAACCTATATTCAAGGAGTATCTTGATAAGGGAGGTGAGGCTGTGCAAATTATCCCTTATGCAGATGCTTTGTTTCACGATGGAGAGAAAGACGAGGCTCTCTCTGAATTGGACAGATTGTCAAACTATTTTGAGAATAAGAAGGCTCAAGCCGTAGCCAGATGGCAAAAGGCACAGCTGACCCGCTCCTCAGATGTGGAAAATAGAAAATCGGAACAAGCCCTTTATGATGATTTCATTGACCTCTACAGGAGAATCCTGACTGACATCAGTGACCTCTATCATCATAATGGATATTATGAGGAAAGTATCGTTGTCAATAATCGGTTGACAGAAGTGAATCAGCATGATTCGGAGGCGTATTTCATGTTAGGTATCAACAACTTGGCTTTGTCCCGCTATGAGGAGGCTTCCCGTAATTTTGCTTTTGCTTTGCAATGGGCCGAAGATCAGGTGATGATGGGCGTTGACATTGCACTCACTTTCGTGTTGAACAACTTCGACGATTTCGCATTGGAAGTGTTGGAGGCTGTCAGTCAGATTGCTTCCAGCAGCAAAAGTCCATTTGTGAAGAACATTCCAGCGGCAAAGTCGCTCACCCACCTGAAAATGGGGCATAAGGATTTGTTTCTCCAGAATTTCAAGGTGGCATGCAGGGAAACTCCTGATTTGGTACGGAAGGTATATGAAGCTTATTTCCCCAGCAATCTTCTCGTCAGCCAATGGAGCGATTATGCAACGAAGAACATAGACAAATTGATGAAGAACTTCAAGGGTGAGAATATGCATCTTAATGATTTCTCGTGAAGATTATAAACATTATAAATATATGATACACAACACATTTAAAGGATTAGGCATTGCACTAGTCACTCCTTTTACAAAAGAAGGGCTGGTTGATTTCACCGCTCTCCGCCGATTGCTTGACTATCAACTTTCAAACGGCATAGATTTCATATGCCTGTTAGGCACTACAGCCGAGACTCCGACACTTTCAGCCGAGGAGCGTCAGCAGGTGAAAGACCTTGTGGTTGAGAAAGTGAATGGACAAGTGCCTATCCTCATGGGATGCGGAGGCAACAACACCGCAGCCGTCGTGGAGCAAATACAGACTGGCGACTTCAAGGGCATTGAGGGCATTCTCAGCGTTTGTCCTTACTACAACAAACCTTCACAAGAGGGACTCTATCAGCACTTTAAAGCTATTGCCGCCGCTGCTGCAACACGCAATCTCTCCGTGGTGCTTTACAATGTACCAGGTCGTGTGGGTGTTAACATGACTGCTGAAACCACGCTTCGTCTTGCCAACGAGTGTGAGAACATTGTGGCAATTAAGGAGGCATCTGGCAACTTCACACAGATAGATGACATCATCAAGAACAAACCTAAGAACTTCGATGTTATTTCTGGAGATGATGGCATCACATTCCCTCTTATCACCTTGGGGGCTGTAGGCGTCATTTCCGTCATTGGCAATGCTCTGCCCAAGGAGTTCAGCCGAATGGTGCGTCTTGCTCTTAATGGCGACTACCAGAATGCCCTCACTATTCATCACAAGTTCACTGAGTTGTTCAAACTCCTCTTTGTCGATGGTAACCCTGCTGGCGTCAAGGCGATGCTCAATGCAATGGGACTTATTGAGAATGAACTTCGTCTTCCTCTCGTTCCTTCTCGTATTTCCACAATGGAGAAAATTTCTGCTATCGTAAAGGATTTGAACATTAAGTGCTGATAAATAAAAGAACTAAAAAGTCCGAAAGAATAAAAGGAACGGCATCCGTCATTTTTGTTTGTAATGACGGATGCCGTTTTTTATCTGCATTTGGGACAGTGCCCCTTGACGATGTATTCCACTTCATGTGTCTCAAAACCTTCGGGTAGGGTGACGAGGGGAATCGTGTGGTCTTCGAGACAATAGGTACGACCGCAACGGGTGCAGGCAAAGTGAACGTGGTTGAGATGATGGCTGCTTTCACAGCGGCAAACGCAGTATTTCTCGATGCCTGAACCGTCGTCTATCTGGTGAAGGATGTCATGTTCGGTAAAAAGCCGAAGAGCACGGAAGATGCTGGAGCGGTCCATCTCGGGCAGCCATTCTTCCACGTCTGCCAGCGAGAAGGCTTCGGAGCGATGGCACACCGCTCGATAGACAAGGATGCGGACGGCTGTTGGCCGTATGCCGTGTTGGTTGAGAACTTCAGTCTCTATCTGCTGATTCATCATACGTTATTTTTCAAAGTGTTGGTAGTCCTTAACAGTCTTCCAAGCTCCTCCCCAGCGGAAACCATGTTGAATGAAAAGGCGGTAGCATAGGTCTTTCGTGTCGATGATGGGCACTTTCACATTGCGGAGGTTGGCTCTGTTATAGGCATAAGGCTTACCTGTAGCGGGTTCCACTTTACCATTGTTGAGGTGAATGTAGGGATTGTAGAGTGGGTTGATGTCAATGGCAAGTCCTTGCGAATGTTTGGAGAGTTTGGTGGTTCCTGACACAACACGGAAATTGAAGCATGAAGTGTTATTGGCACGCATGGAAGTTGCATCGTCTGCATTGTAATCATCAATGAGGGTGATGCGTTCAATCTTGTACCCCGCCTCATAAAGTTTTCGGAAGATGTCAAGGAGGTCGTTAGCAATGGATTGATTGCAGACGATTTCGCCGAGTTGCGTTTTACCCTCGGTGTTGCGGTGGAGCATACGGAGATAACGCAGCGAAGCGCGTGGCATGGTGCAGTTCTGCTTAAAAGATTTCCCTTGCATACGGGCAAAAATGGCATCGTTGATGGGGTAGGCTTTGAAACAGGAATCAAGGCTGTATGCCTTCACAGCCTCGTCGCTCACAACCGCGGCAGGTGTCCATTCGTGAAGTATTTTTTGTTCATCGGGAGTGGCGAAGGAACTGAGGAGTGTAAAGATAAGTGTGAAGTATATAATGTTCATTTTGACCCTTTTTATGTATTCATGGGGCAAATTTACGGAAAAAGAGCGATTTTACACAAGTGCTTATGGAAATATATGGATTTTTTTTCTTAAATTTGTCCCGAAATATGTATAAAATTGTAATGGTATGGAAAATAAAATTCAAGAACTGACTGAGAAACTCCTGAAGGACGGAGTGGAGAAGGGCAATGCCGAGGCTGAAAAAATCATTGCAGCCGCTAATGAGAAGGCTGCTCAGATTGTGGCTGATGCCAAAGCACAGGCTGAAGAGATTGCTGCTGCTGCCCGGAAGAATACGCAGAGCATGGAGGAGAACATGAAGAGTGAAATCAAGATGTATGCCGCCCAAGCCTTGAATGCCCTGAAGAGTGAGATTGCCAACGTGGTGGGCGATAAGGTGGTGAAGGAATCCACCGCAGACATCACAGGCAACAAGGATTTCATGAATGAGTTCGTCCTGAAACTGGCTGAAAAGTGGGGTGCGCAAGAGGACATCATCATCAGCACAGAGGATGCAGCAGGCTTGAAGGCTTTATTTGCAAAGAAGGCAAAGGCTTTGCTTGACAAGGGAGTGACCATCGAGGAGGTGAACGGCAAGAAAACGTTGTTCACGATACAGCCTGCTGATGGCGCTTACAAAGTGAACTTTGGCGAAGCAGAGTTTGAAGAATACTTCAAGAATTTCTTGCGTCCGCAATTGGTGGAAATGATATTCTAAGCTATGGGAAATTACTATTGTTTAATGGCTGGCTTGCCCGACATCACGCTGGAGAATACGAAGCAGGAGGTGAGCATGCCCGACTTGAGGGAAGAACTGGAGGCTGTCTTGTCTGAGAAGGACAAGAAGGTGCTCTATTATTTCTTTCTTCAGAAGGACTGCACGAACCTTGCCAGGCTGTTGAAAAATCCGAAAGCGGAAATTGATGACTATGGCAATCTGGGCATGGAACAGTATGTCGATTTGATGACTTCGGCAAGGGAAATGAACTTCAATGTCCACCGCTATCCTGCCTTTATGAGCATCTTTGCTCGTGAGTATGCGTATAACAAGGACAAAGAGGGCTATTTCCCAGAGGATGACATGCTCTACAAGTTCTATCAGTATGCCATTGAGACGTGCCCCAATAAGATGGTGCGCCAGTGGTATAAACTCAACCTCGACATCACCAACATCCTCACAGCCTTTCTGGCACGTAAAAATGGATGGAATGTGGCAGACTACATTCAAGGTGGGGATGAGGTGACGGAGATGATTCTCTCGAACAATACGAAGGACTTCAACTTGACTGCTGAATATGACTATGTGGCGGACCTGATGAAGATTGTGGAGTGTGAAGACCCCGTGGAGAAAGAGAAGCGGATAGATGCCTTCAAGTGGCTCTGGCTGGAAGAGAAGACGTTCTTCAATATTTTCTCCATCGAGGCAGTCTTTGCCTATCTTTGCAAACTCGACATGCTGGCCCGTTGGGACAAACTCGATGTGGAGACAGGCAAGGAGACCTTCCGCCAGATTATCGAAAATCTGAGAGGTGAGGCTCGTGTGCCCGAGGAATTCTTAAAATAATTCATAATTCTAAATTCACAATTCATAATTTTCCATGCGGCTTGCTTAACCTAATTATGAATGATGAATTAAGGATTATGAATCGAAAAAGAGAAGTATGCGAGATTTGAACACCAATATCGTTGTAGTGAAAAGTAAATCCTTTGCTGTGCGATGTGTTAAATTGCGGAAATATCTCATAGAGGAAATGCATGAATATGACATGTCGAGACAATTGCTTCGGAGTGGCACAAGCATCGGAGCGAATGTGAAGGAGGGGTTGAGAGGACAAAGCCGTCCTGATTTCGGTACAAAGATGAACATAGCTCTAAAAGAAGCTAGCGAAAGTGAGTATTGGATAGAGTTGTTGGCGGAAACAGATTATATATCTCCCAATCAAGCAGAAAGCTTGTTGGCGGATTGCAGAGAACTGATTAAGTTGCTAACAAGTATTGTAAAAACCACTTTCACAATATCGGAGGAGCCCTATCTCGCGTAACTTCATTATGAATTATGAATTAAAAATTATGAATTAATTAAAATATGACAAAAGGAACTGTTAGTGGCGTGATTGCCAACATGGTGACACTGGCTGTCGATGGTCCTGTGAAACAGGGCGAAATCTGTTACATCGAGACAGGTGGCGACAAACTGATGAGCGAGGTCATCAAGGTGGTGGGCAACGACGTGTATGTGCAGGTGTTTGAATCGACACGTGGACTGAGGGTCGGTGCACCTGCCGAATTTACAGGACATATGCTGGAAGTGCAATTGGGTCCAGGTATGTTGTCGAAGAACTATGACGGTCTGCAGAACGACCTCGACAAAATGGAAGGTGTCTTCCTGAAACGCGGTCAATATACCGAACCGCTCGATGCCGATCGCGAGTGGGACTTCGAGCCTCTCGCCAAGGTCGGTGACGAGGTGGAAGGCTCTGCATGGCTCGGCGAGGTGGAAGAGAACTCGCAGAAACTGAAAATCATGGCACCTTTCCAGATGGAGGGCAAAGCGAAAGTGAAGAGCATCGTTCCCGCTGGTAAGTATAAGATTCACGACGTGGTGGCTGTGCTCGAAAAAGAGGACGGCACCGAAGTGAAAGTGGATATGGTACAGCACTGGCCGGTGAAGTTTGCCATGACGAACTATAAGGAAAAGCCACGTCCCTTCAAATTGTTGGAGACAGGTGTGCGTACCATTGATACGTTCAACCCCATCGTGGAGGGCGGAACGGGTTTCATCCCTGGTCCCTTCGGTACAGGCAAGACGGTGCTTCAGCATGCTATCTCAAAGCAAGCGGAAGCCGACATCGTGATCATCGCTGCCTGTGGTGAACGTGCCAACGAGGTGGTGGAAATCTTCACCGAATTCCCCGAACTGGTTGACCCTCATACGGGTCGCAAGCTGATGGAACGTACCATCATCATCGCCAACACGTCGAACATGCCTGTGGCTGCGCGTGAGGCTTCGGTCTATACAGCAATGACGATGGCTGAGTACTATCGTTCTATGGGACTGCGTGTGCTGCTCATGGCCGACTCCACATCGCGCTGGGCACAGGCACTCCGCGAGATGTCGAACCGTATGGAGGAACTGCCTGGTCCCGATGCATTCCCAATGGACTTGGGTGCCCTCATCTCTAACTTCTACGGCCGTGCAGGTTATGTGTATCTGAACAACGGCGAGATAGGTTCCATCACGTTCATCGGTACAGTGTCACCAGCAGGTGGTAACCTGAAGGAGCCTGTGACGGAGAACACGAAGAAGGTGGCTCGCTGTTTCTACGGACTGGAGCAGGACCGCGCCGACAAGAAACGCTATCCCGCAGTGAACCCTATCGACTCCTATTCAAAATATCTGGAATATCCAGAGTTTGCCGACTATATCGCCAAAACCATCAACGACAAGTGGATTCCGAAGGTGCTTGACCTGAAGACTCGCATGCAGCGTGGTAAGGAGATTGCCGAACAGATTAACATCCTCGGCGACGATGGTGTGCCGGTGGATTATCACATCGTATTCTGGAAGTCGGAGGTCATTGACTTCGTGCTCTTGCAGCAGGATGCCTTCGACGAGGTGGATGCTGTGACGTCGTTGGAGCGTCAGGAGGCAATCCTCAATCTGGTGACGGAGATCTGCGAGACGGACTTCCAATTCGACCATTTCGAAGAGTGTGTCGATTTCTTCCGTAAGCTCATCAACCTCTGCAAGCAGATGAACTATTCCGAGTTCAAGAGCGAACAGTATAACGACTTTGTTTCACAAATAAAGGCAATGCTTGCCGCATAAACGATTATGGCTACAGCTTTTCAGAAGATATATACAAAAATAGGCCAGATAACGAAGGCCACCGTCTCCCTCAAAGCGAAGGGAGTAGGCTATGATGAGCTTGCCACCATCAACGGCAAACTGGCTCAGGTAGTGAAGATTGCAGGCGACGACGTGACCCTGCAGGTGTTTGAAGGCACGGGTGGCATCCCTACGAATGCCGAAGTGGTGTTTCTTGGCAAGGCTCCCTCGCTGAAGGTGAGCGAACAGTTGGCCGGACGCTTCTTCAATGCCTACGGAAACCCCATCGATGGCGGTCCCGAGATTGAAGGCAAGGAAGTGGAGATTGGCGGTCCCTCGGTGAACCCCGTGCGCCGCAAGCAGCCCTCTGAACTCATTGCAACAGGTATTGCAGGTATCGACCTGAACAATACGCTGGTGTCGGGTCAGAAGATTCCATTCTTTGCCGACCCCGACCAACCCTTCAATGAGGTGATGGCGCTCGTAGCTCTGCGTGCCAAGGTGGATAAGATTATCCTTGGTGGCATGGGTATGACGAATGATGACTATTATTTCTTCAAAAACACCTTCTCCAACGCTGGTGCGCTCGACCGCATCATCGCATTTATGAACACGACAGAAGACCCGGCTGTGGAACGTCTGCTCGTGCCCGACATGGCATTGACGGCAGCCGAGTACTTCGCTGTGGAGAAGCATGAGACGGTGCTGGTGCTACTGACCGACATGACTTCTTATGCCGACTCGCTTTCCATCGTGTCAAACCGTATGGATCAGATTCCGTCGAAGGACTCTATGCCGGGTTCGCTCTATTCCGACTTGGCAAAGATTTACGAGAAAGCCGTGCAGTTCCCCGAGAGTGCAGGTGGCGGTTCTATCACCATCATTGCCGTGACCACGCTGTCGGGTGGCGACATCACGCATGCTGTGCCCGACAACACGGGTTACATCACAGAGGGTCAGCTCTATCTGCGCCGCGACTCCGACATCGGAAAGGTCATCGTTGACCCATTCCGTTCGCTGTCTCGTTTGAAGCAGCTTGTAGCAGGAAAGAAGACACGTAAAGACCACTCACAGGTGATGAACGCTGCCATCCGTCTGTATTCCGATGCTGCCAATGCCAAGACAAAGTTGGAGAACGGCTTCGACCTGACCGACTACGACAACCGTTGCCTCGACTTCGCAAAGGATTATGCAAGCAAACTTCTGGCTATCGACGTCAACCTTGACACAACTGAAATGCTGGACGTTACATGGTCACTTTTCAAGAAGTACTTCAAACTCGAAGAGGTCAATATCAAGAAAGAATTCACCGACATCTATTGGTCATAAAGCATGGCAATCAAGTTTCAATATAACAAGACATCGCTTCAGCAGCTTGAAAAGAACCTGAAGATGCGACAGCGTACCTTGCCCATCATCAAGAACAAGGAGACGGCGCTGCGTCTGGAGGTGAAGAAGAGCAAGCAGGAAGCGGAGGACTTGGAGCAGAAACTGCAACAGCAGATAGGTGGCTACGAGTCGATGTATGCCCTGTGGGGCGAGTTCGACGCGTCGCTGGTCAGTCTGAAGGATGTGCAGCTCGATGTGAAGAAAGTGGCAGGTGTGCGTGTGCCTGTGCTGCTCAACATCGAACTGGACGTGAAACCTTTCGGATTGTTCTCGGCACCGAAGTGGTACTTCGACGGCATCAACCTGTTGCAGGGATTGGCCAAGACCGCCGTGGAACGTGAGTTTGTGCTGGCCAAACTGGGATTGCTCGACCATGCAAGACGGAAGACCACACAGAAGGTCAACCTCTTCGAAAAGGTGCAGATACCAGGTTATCAGGAGGCCATTCGCAAAATCAAGCGATTCATGGAAGACGAGGAGAACCTCTCCAAGTCATCGCAGAAGATTCTGAAATCGCTGCAAGAAGCACGAAAAAAGAAAGATGAGGAGGATACTTCTCACGAAGGAAAGGAGGCGGTTGCAGTATGATACAAGAAATGAAGAAACTTACGTTCCTTGTCACCAACGGGGAATATGAAAAGTTCATCGCCAACATCCGTGAGTTGGGTGTCATCCATGTGGAAGAACTTCAGCAGGGAGCTACCAGTGACGAATTGCAGGCAGGGCTTGACATGGCTGTGCGCTACAAGGAAGCACTCAAGGCACTCGACTTTGCTGCTGAGAGTTACGAGCCTTCCGCAACCTACATGCCTCAGCCCGCTGATGCTTCCAAAGCTGTTGTGCTGCTCGATACTGTAGAGCGTTTGCTCAAGGAGGAGAACAGCGTGAAGCACAGCATTGATGCCACCGACGATGCCATCCAGCAACTCGAACCCTTCGGAGAGTTTAGTTGGGACAGCATCCGCCAGTTGGAGCAGTCGGGCTACAAGCCTTACTTCTATGCCGTCAATAATAAGATGTACAAAGCAGAGTGGGGCGAGAAGTACTTTGCCACGGCTATCAACGAAATCAATAAGAAGACCTACTTCGTGGCTTTCTCAAACGAGGACCAAGAGCCAGACATCACGGCAGAACGTCTGTTCCTGCCTGATGAGTCTCTTTCCGTCTATCAGGAGAAGCGGAAGGTGCTTGAGGAACAGTTGGTCAGCATCCATGAGCAAATGTTGCAGGTGAATGCCGTTGACCGTGCTTCCATCGAAGCCGGACAGGTGGCTAACGAGAACGACATTCAACTTTCGAAAGTACACCTCAGCAAGGAAGACATTGCTGGCGGTGCAGTGAAGTTGATGGTGGGCTGGACCCTGAAGGAAAAGGCTGACGGGGTGGTGGATTACCTCGAAAAGGAACACATCTTCTATGAACTGGAAGACCCTGCCTTCGACGACAACGTGCCCATTCAGATCAAGAACGACAAGTTCTCATCGCTTTTCGAGCCCATCCTGCGTATGTACTCGCTGCCCAACTATCACGACATCGACCCGTTGCCGTTCTTTGCCCCGTTCTTCATGCTCTTCTTCGGACTCTGCATGGGCGACATGGGCTATGGCTTGCTGATCCTTGCAGCCAGCATTGCCATCATCTTTGCCAAGCCCGATTTGGCAAAATACGGCAAGCTCGGCGCATTGCTCGGTGGTATGACCTGCATCTGTGGTTTCATCACGGGCACCTTCTTCGGCATCGACCTTGCGACGGTTGACTGGGAGTTCATCAAGCCTATGCAGCCTTACTTCATCAACGACTCGATGAAGGACAGTTTCTTCGGCTATTCACCCATGATGGTCATTTCCGTCATCATCGGTCTCATTCAGGTGCTGCTCGGCATGACACTGGCAGGTTGCAAGGCTGTGAAGAACTATGGCTTCGTCTATGGTGTGGGCAAGTTCTCGTGGGTGGTAGCACTGCTCAGTGCCACACTCCTTTTCGGTTTCCCGCTCTTCGGCGTGGAATGGTCGCACCCTGTCCAGTACGTGTTCTATGCTCTCATCGCTCTGTCTGCCCTCGGTATCTTCTTCCTCAACAATCCGAATGCTTACAAGAAAGACTCCGCTTTGGGCAAGGCACTTGGTGTGGGAAGTAACATCGGTGGCGGAATCTGGGCAACCTACGGCATGTCCACAGGTCTGCTTGGCGACCTCCTCAGCTACATCCGCCTTTTTGCCCTCGGCTTGACAGGTGGTGTGCTGGGTTCGGTGTTCAACCAACTGGCGATGGAGATGAGTCCCGATGTGCCTGTCGTACACGAACTGGTCATGCTCATCATCCTGCTCTTCGGACACGGCATCAATTTTGGTCTCTGCATGATTTCATCCTTCGTGCACCCGATGCGACTCACCTTTGTGGAGTACTTCAAGAATGCCGACTTTGAAGGAAATGGAAAAGAGTATCAACCCTTTCAAGTGAAAGTTAAATAAAACAATTATATTCATTAACTCGGGTTCTCCGTGTCAAACAACCCTTCTCATGGGTGACAGAGTTAACCCACAAAAACAATTAAATATTATGTCTCCAGTACTTTTAGCGTACATCGGTGTAGCCCTCGCAGTAGGACTCTCCGGTATCGGTTCCGCCTATGGCGTGACTATCTGTGGTAATGCCGCTATCGGCGCATTCAAGAAGAACCCATCGGCCAGCGGTTCCTACATCGGTCTTGCAGCCCTCCCTTCGTCTCAAGGTCTGTACGGCTTCGTGGGTTTCTTCATCCTCAACCCGCTTGTGACGGAAAACATCAGCATGTTTGCCGCTTGTGCCGTACTTGGTGCAGGTCTTGCACTCGGCGCTGTGGCTCTTTTCTCTGCCATCCGTCAGGCAAAGGTTTGTGCTAACGGTATTTCAGCCATCGGTGGCGGTCACAATGCCTTCGGTACTACCATGGTGCTTGCCGTGTTCCCCGAACTCTACGCCATTCTTGGCTTGCTCGTGCTTATCCTCATTGCAGGCTCAATTACGGCTTAAAACAAACATTAACATCAAAAGAGAGAAGCATGTCCTCATGGGCATGCTTCTCTTATTATTCTGTCTTCTTATGTTCAGGTTGGAGAGTTTTTAGGTATTGGTAAACCTTTTCTATACATTCCCCTCCCCATTTGAATGGTGCAATGTTGTTGCAACTGTAGGAAGCGTCTGTGAATTTCACGGAGACGGAACCACTTGGAGCATCCAGGATGAGTAAGGGGCTATCATAAAAGGCAGGCATTTTATAGACTTCACCTTCAATGAGCATCTGGCGAATCGTATCGACATGTGCTTGTGTGAGGGGAATCGTGTCGAGTTTATGAAAATCGTCAGTGTCAAGTGCCACGATGTATTTACCGTCTTTTTGACGTTCGAGGATGGCTTGATAGGCGGGACGGTTCATTGATTTTCCATCCAGATGACATGATTGGAACCATATCGCCAGTCATTTTTTTATTTGCTGTGCTGTACTCTTAATTTCCTCCTCAGTCAGTTTTTCCTGAGCAAGCCCAGATGTCATTGCCATCGTTGAAATGATCAATGCTAAAGTTCGTCTTGTTGTCATAATATGAGCAGTTTTGAGAAAATATTTGTTTGCAAAAGTAATACAAATCGATAGAAGAACAAAATAATGTGTTTATTTTTGTGATTTCACTGAAAAATTGTACCTTTGTCGTCGCAAAGTAACTTTTATTTCTCAAAACTTTAATGATAAGAAAAATGAAGAAGATTTTCTCAATGCTTGTGGCGACGTTGCTCCTTTTTTCAATGGAAGCAAGCGCCCAGTGCTCATGCAGCGCTACTAATGGAGGCATGAAGCGTGAACCTGTCAAGATGATTCTTGACGCAGACTTCGGAAGTTCAACAGATGACCTCTTTGCGTTGATGATGTTGAATCATTACATTGACGAGGGACTTGTGGACCTTCAGGGTATCGTTGTTGACCGTGAAGGTGAGAACAATGCCGGAGTGGTGGACATCTTCAATACCTACTATGGTCATCCTTACATTCCTGTTGGTTTGGAGCGTAACGGTGTGAAGAATCCACGTTGTTTCATTCCATACAATGGCATTTGTGACTTGAAAGATGCACAGGGCAAGCCTCTTTTCAAGCGTACTTTCGATGCCAGCAAGTGCATGGATGGCTACAAACTCTACCGCAAGATTCTTGCTAAGGCAGAAGACAAGTCTGTTGTCATTGTGGCTATCGGGTTTGCCACCACACTTTCACAGTTGATGGAGTCGAAGGCTGACGAATATTCTAAACTTGCAGGTTCAGACCTTTTCGCTCAGAAGGTGAAGGCTGTGTACATTCAGGCTGGTCGTTTTGAAGAGCAAGACAGTCTGTCTGGCTACAATATGCGTGCCGCATCAAAGCAGTCCGCTGTATTCTTTGACAAATTGCCAGAGAGTGTGGACATCATCATGTCGCCAAGCAATGTAGGTGATGCTATGAACTACTTGCCCGACGATGTTTTGGCTGACCTCTCTGGTGTGGAGGTGAATCCTATCAAGGCTGTTTATACAAATTACACATGTGATACTGGCCAGCGTATGTGGGACACAAATTGTCTTGTGAATGCAGTGATGGGTGATGCTCAGTACAATATGTCCCCACGCGGTAACGTCACATTTGTCGATAAAGGCGAAGAATCCCTCATGCTTTTCAAGGTTGATCCTTATGGCAACGCACGTTATCAATTGCCAGGAGATTCTTATCAGAGTCTGCAAAAACTGATGGATATTCGTCGTCACAATCGCATGCGCTAATCTGCTGGTTCTATTTGGTATATATATTAGAGCGAGAAAGTGGTGTAAAACTGCTTTCTCGCTCTAATTATGTTATAATTTGTTAAATATATCAAAAAAGCACTGCATTTTATTTGATTGTATTCAAAGGTAATATATATTTGCATATTAAAACTTAAATCATAGCACAAAAAATAACGTCCGATTAACCTCATTTCTATAAAAGTCATTATGAAGAAGGTCATTAGTCTTTTATCATTGAGCATCTTGATGCTGGGTAGTTGCCAAGACTTTGATTACGGAGACATTCCAACCCCGATAGATGAAGAAGCATTGAACAATGCGGCACTTGTATTAGGTATAAAAGTAGATGCCACTCACGATTGGAGTACCATTCAGAAAGGAACGGTAACGATTATGGCAGATGCCGACCTTAATGACATCGCTAAAGTGCAGATTCTGACTGAGTCGCCTTTCTACAATCCCAATGCCAGTCTGCTGGCTGAAGCAGCAGTGTCTAAAGGTGAAGCCGTCACGCTCGACTACGACGTTCCCCGCATCTATACACGATTGATAGCCGCTTGTGTCAGCAGCCAAGGTCAATACTACATTAAAGGTTTTGATGTGGGTACGAGCGATGTAAGTTTCACAAAAGCAACCCGTTCAGCACTACGTAAGTCAAGTGCATTTGACAATCTCAATCTTGCGAAAGTGAAAGTGGAGTATCGCTATTCCACACCCTCATATAATGCTCAGCGCACCATCATTGCAAACAATGCAGCGGCATCAGACGATGCTGGTCTGAAAAAATGGGTGAACGACAACCACATCAATCTTTGGGAAAATAAGAACTGGGAGAATGAGCGTCTTTGGGGTGGTCGTACAAACGGGAAAGATGCTATTGGCAACGGGTGGAATTTTGCCAACAACACGGTAGTGCGTGAGGTCGGAGATATTGACCCCGAAGAGGCTGCGACTTTGAATGACCTTTTTGCTGGTTACATGACCGAAAAAGACAATATGGCTTCGATTCGTGAGAGTGAGCAGATTCGGCTGAACAAGAATCATCTGATTAGTACAGGCGCGGCTCCTATTACGATTACCCCGGTGCTGATTACATCCAGTGAGATTGCCAATAGTCACCTATACTATTATTATTATAATCCTGCTGACATCCCAAATGGAATGTCTGAAGAAGACTATTTGAAAACACTGCCCAAATTCAAGGCAATACGCTGCTATTATACGATGACATCAGCAGGTATCGGAAAGGGAAGTCAGAATTTCTTTAAGAAACATGAATATCTACTTCCATATTATGGCGACGCCGACATCTATGCGAACAAACCAATATCTTCGGTAGGGCTCTATACGACGGATGGGAAACTTTACCGTATTCGCAATGGACAGAAAGATAATGGTGCCGATCACTACGCAACGTTTCAGCCGACGAACAGTTATAACAAGATGGTGACCAAATATGACGATAATGCAGCGAATATTGAGAATCAACTCTGGCAGGTGTTTACAGACAAGGATGGATTCAAAGCATTATATAATGTAGGTGCAAAGCAGTTCTTGGTTTGGGATGGAGATTGGGACACAAAATGGTCTGCTGAATTGCGTGAGGTAAATTCAAGCCGTTACTATTTTGATACAACTAACCATATTTGGCGTTATGACAACAAAGAAACGCAAGGTCTTGGTTCAGATTTGGGAATTGACGGAGATAAGAATAAATACAGTATATTCACAGACAAGAACACAAGCATTGGTGACCGTTTCTGCTGGTTCTTTGAAGAGTACACAGGCAATGATGTTGTTGCTCAGAATGCTGTTAAGTTCAACCAGCATGTAGAGTCTTCAACAGCCAAGGGTCTTATTATTCCAGAGGGGTACAGAATTGGCTTTATGCTAAGAAAACAGAGAGGGACTCAGGAAATGAGGAGTCCAAAAGACAATCAGATTAAGGCTAATGCCAATGGTTGCTGTTATGGAAATGGTCAAATGAACACTGAGATCAATCAGTTCCCAGGTCATTTTGGCAATGCTAATACAAAGTATTCATTGCAGATAGATGATCCACGTATCGCTATGTTTGAAGCGAACGGAAAGGCATATCTCACTTTTGAAGACGGCTCCGACTGCAACTTCTGTGACATGGTTATTGAATTGAACGGTGGTGTAGAGCCTCTTCCTGACATTCCAGACATCTTCGGTCAAGTATATACTTTCTGTTTTGAAGACCGTGCAAAAGGTGACTACGATTTAAACGATGTCGTCATCAAGGCTGTCCGTACAGACGCTACCCACATTACTTATAGTGTAGAGGCTTGTAGCGGTACGGATAAAGTTTATTTGCGCAACATTCATGGAAAGATCTTGAATGAGAACACAGAACTTCATGAGCTCTTTGGTGTAAAAGGTGCCGTGAATGGAGGAACCTCCCGTGTGGATCCTATCATGGAAACGATAGAGGTCGATCCAACTTTCAGTTTCTACGATCTTGACAAAGTACTCTATATCTATAATGCAACTACGGACACGGAGATTCGTCTTTCAGAGACAGGTGAAGATCCTCATGCCATCATGATTCCATCCGACTTCCAGTATCCCTTGGAAGGTATATGTGTCAAGGATGCATACCCGGCATTCCTGAACTGGGCAAAAGACAGGACTCAAAGTTTGAATTGGTATATCGATCCGGCAGTGTCATCTCACGTATATAAGCAGTCAGCATTCCATTTCAAATAAAGGGTAATTACATACAAAAAGGGACGGCGTTCAATCGAATGCCGTCCTTGTTTTGTTTAATGCGAAACTTTAATCCTGTCATTCTTACATTTTAAAATTGTAGATTAGAAAGAATAATAATGAAGAAGTGAAAAAACTTGATAAAGTGTTTGGAATTGAATCATAAGTTGTATCTTTGCAATCATAAAACGAAATAATATTTTGGGTCACCTGCATAACCGCGTGGATTAACCGAAAATCTTGACCAGTTTGAAGATGAAGAATTTCTTGTCAATAACACCTCTTAACTGAGCCCTGAAGTCCTTAATCTTAGCATTCAGCGATTCTGCAGAAGCATTGGTTGACCTGTTCACAAAATAGTTGAGTATTTCGTCCTCCCTGTCGTACATGGCTGCGGCAATGTCGTTGAAGGCTTTATTATCAAACTCGCCTACTTTGGCGTACCACTTCTTGATGCTCTTACGTCCGGCTTCCTTGTCGCACTTCTGGGCGAAGATCATCCTCATGCTTTTCAAGGTTGATCCTTATGGCAACGCACGTTATCAATTACCAGGAGATTCTTATCAGAGCACGGAGCAGCTGATGGACATTCGTCGTCACAACCGTATGCGCTAAATTTATCACACATTAAAGTGTTTGTGAAAGGGCGAGAAAGTGGCAAAATGCTGCTTTCTTGCCCTTTGATGTTATATGTTCAGTTATTGTAAGACTGTGATGTTGAAGAACTCATGGTGTTTGTACCCTCAAAGACGGGCACTCAGCGCGAAATAATACGCGCTGTAAGAACGAAATATTATGCGCTGGGTGCGCGAAATGTGATGTGCACGGTGCGCACGTAGTATGGAAACACCCTTCAGCGTTCATGTAGCAGAAAAGCTTGCAGCAAAGTCTAAAAGGGTTATTTCACAACCCCAGAATCGATGTCGTCGACATCGGTAGGTCGACATCGACGACATCGGTCAACCGACATCGACGATGTCGATTTGGAGGATGTATGGTAGAGCCATCAGATTTCACGACGAAGAGTTACACGAGGCTATGACTGTATATAGATGCGTGAACAATTGAACCCCGAATGTAGGATGCTGAGCTACTTTCGAGGTTCATCGTATGGAGAGAAGTATCATTACCAAGTCCAGATGGTTGTGTTGGAGTTGTTGCTGCGCTGTTGTGTGTGGCGATTGCCAAAATAATCTGTGGAAGATGTAGAAGAACCTTGAGTGTATCCGTTTCTGTCGCGATATGTAGTCGTGGTGTTGCCGAAGTAGTCAGTTGAGGTGGATGATGCGCCTCTCGAGTTGTCGTAGGGATCGGAATAACGAGTATTGGTATTGCCATAGTAATCAGTACTTGATCTATCTGTTCCCGTCGTATTGCCATATCGGTCACGATGAGTTGTTGTGGTGTTTCCGAAATAGTCAGTAGAAGACGTAGATGTGCCGATTGTATTGCCATAACTGTCTCGATGAGTAGTAGTTGTTCTTCCAAAATAATCTGTTGATGAAGTGGAAGTTCCTGTTGTCTGCCCATATTGGTTGCGATGGATGGTTCTCTGGTTTCCGAAGTAGTCGGTAGAGGATGTTGATGTGCCTACGTTGTAACTTTGTGCATTGGCAGTGATAGCGAATGTGATTGCCATGAGCATAGTTGAAAACTTTTTCATAATTGTGTTGGTTTTAATTGTTAATATTGAGTTTATTTGAGTTATGTTTCACCCTTTTATACAGAAAAGAAAGAAAAGGTAACCGACTTTTGAGGGAAAAATGTAAATTTGCATAAAATAATTTTGCCATGAGAAGTTTAATTTCTTTGTTATTCCTGATTATGTGCAGTACGAAAAGTACAGCACAAACTTATATTGAACCTGTTTTTGATAGAACAGATGTTCCAAGTTTACACATTAATAAGATAAAGGTAACAAAGGATACAACGTATGTTCATTGTACATATAGAGCAGAAGCTGGTTCATGGGCGAGAATAGCGAAGGACACATATCTGTATGATATAGAAAAACAAAAGAAGTATCCAATTTTGAGATGTTCTGGGTTTCCGTTCAGTCCTCAACAACGAGATTTTCGTTTTGGAGGTTCCTTTGATATTTTATTCTGCTTCTCTAATATAGGGAAGGCTACCCGTTTGGATTTTATTGAGAATCCGAATGAAGAAACTTTTAATGTATATGGAATCAATTTGAGGGAGAACAATGGCGAACCTTATAAAGAAGAAGATTTTGAACACTTCTCAAATATGGCAACGTTATGGTATTCATCAAATAATACTCAGAAAGCACTTGAATATAAAAGGAATGAAGTAGAGGCGGCAATATATATATATGGTATTAAATCAAAGACATATTTTAACTCTTTATTGACAGCCTGTTTAATGTATGATGACTGTGGACTTTATGATGAAGCAGTCAAGGGAATGACATATTTGAAAGAGATACACGCTGCCGTGTGGGGTGATCAAGATAAATACAATTATGCTTTGTTTCTAAGAACGCTTGGTCAGATTTATTCTCATGCATCTAATTATGAAATGTCTATTAAAACAAATAAAGAGTCGATTGAACTATTTGAATCACTCCATGCTGTTGATAAAGAATATGCTTTGGCTTTGAGATTCTTGGCATACGACTATAATGAAATGGGAGATAATGAAAGTGCCTTATTATATCAACGGAAGGCGCTTGAAACAAGACGGGCTATAGGGGACTCAAATAATTATATTAATGAACTTTACAATGTGATATTGAGTGTTCAGGATGATAAAGAGATTGCAAATAGTCATATTGAAATAGCCGAAAGAGAATTAGTTTCTTTACCAGATTTTGTAGATAGTACGTCTGTTGCTTTCGTTGATATTTATAAAAAATTGGCATACTCATACACACTTCTTGATAAAAATGAGAATGCAATAAAGTTTTGTGATAAAGCCCTCACATTATTGGGAAAAAGAAGAGAAGATAAGAGTGAAAAATATGCGGAAATTTTAGGCGAGAAATGCCGCTATCAAAGATATGCTGGTCATCAACAAGAATCTATTATCACAGGAGATAAAGGCACCATGCTTTTTGATTCCTTGTGTATAAAATCCACGAAGTACGCAGACCTTTTAAACGACCTTGCGGTAGCGTATAGCGATATTTATGATTATGAAAAAGCAATACAAATGCTGGAAAAGGCTAATGCTATTTATGAGGGAACTCAAGATTGGCTTTCATTGGCAGAAGGATTAAACCATATTGGGAATTGCTACCGAAACAAATACGACCTTGATAATGCGGAAATATTTATAAAAAAAGGATTGGATGTTTTGTCCCAAAATGTTACAACGGAACAATATGTTTTGGAAAACATCAATGAAGCACAAAGACAGAAAACTTTTTCTGTTGTACAAGATAGAATCCAAAGGGCAAAGTCTGGCTTTTATAACAATTTGGCAAATGTGTATTCAGAAAAAGGAGAGAATGATAAAGCCATTGAGGCAGAAAAGAATGCCGTTGAAATATTGAGAAACCGTCCTGATGACGAAGATCTTTATATTAGTTATTTAGGCGAATTGGCCATTCTTTATAAAAAAGATGCACGATATGATGAAGCGATAGAAATAGAAGAGCGATGCTTGAATTTTTGGGAAGATTATGGAGACAAAGTCAATATCTCTTTGTCTCAGAGCGAACTGGCTTCTCTTTATTTCGAGAAAGGGGATACGATACGAGCGATTGGATATGCTGATGAAGCTGTGTTGACATCAAGGTCTATTGGTGATAAATTGGAGATCGCAGAGGGATTGGGCTTTCTTTCCATATTATATTGGAAAAGTTCAAAATATGAAGAGGCTGAGAAATGTTTGTCAGAGGCTTTAGATTATATACAGATAATGCTGCAGCCTCAAATGAAAGAAATGACAAGTGAACAAAAACAAAGGATATGGAATAAGTATAGAAATTATTTTATTCTGTATCGTGATATCGTGTACAAAGGGGAAAAGGATGAAAGAAAACTATCAAAACTTTATGACTATGTGTTGTTTTCTAAGAGTTTGTTGATTGATTCTGATCTGTTTAACGATGAACTCTCAGCCCGACTTAACATAACATGGAAAGACGTTCAAAAGAAACTCACAGATACGGATATCGCTATTGAGTTTATTGCTACAATAGAGGAACGAACAGATACAATACAATATGGCGTTTATCACGCATTAGTAATAGATAAAGAATGCCAATACCCTCAGATGATTACTTTGCTTCATGAAAAGGAATTAGGGACAAGACCTGAGACTATCGGTGATTTGATATGGGAACCGATACTGATTAAATACCCCAAAATCAAAAATATCTATTTCTCAGCAGATGGTGTCTGGAATGCACTCCCTATAGAGAATCTTTTAATGACCAAGACGCCTTTTTTACTTGAGAATTATAATATATATCGTCTTTCATCGACGAAAGAACTTATCAAATCGCATAAAAAATCAATAATGAGTAAAGCTGTATTATACGGTGGTCTTACATATTCTAGTGATGCTGCTCCTGATTTGGCTATGGCTAAAGGAGAAAAAAGAAGATTTTTTCGTGGCATAGAGGAACGTGGTGGTTTTGAACCATTATATAATACATTCATCGAAGCAAAAGAAATTCAAGATATTCTGGAACAAGGGAATGTCGAAACTTTTTTATTTACGGAAGAAAACGGAACGGAAGAGAGTTTCAAACTGCTATCAGGTAAGAATGTCAGTCTTATTCATCTGGCAACTCATGGAATGTATGTTGATGTGGAAGATTTGGAAAAAGAAAAAGATGAAAGCAATTTCGTTTTTCTTGAATCTGTCAATGAAAAAGATCCTGTAATGGAAGATGTTGCATTGAGCCATTCCTTCTTGGTGATGTCTGATGGCAATAAGCTTGCTCAGCGCGAAGAAGTCTTTGCTGGGACAGATGACGGAATACTTACAGCACAAGAAATATCTAAAATGAATTTGAATGGTCTTGATTTGGTCGTACTATCTGCTTGTGAAAGTGCATTAGGGGTAATGACTGTTTCAGATGGAATACTTGGATTGCAAAGAGGTTTCAAAAAAGCGGGAGCTAATACTATTCTTATGAGTTATAAAAAAATCAATGATGAGGCAACAAGAATCCTCATGGTGGAGTTCTACAAAAACTTAATATCTGGGAAAAGTAAACTTCAATCACTCAAAGAAGCTCAAAAATATCTACGAGAATATGATAATGGGAAGTATCTTGATCCACAATATTGGCAGTCTTTTATAATGTTGGATGGATTGGATTAGATTAGAAGAAATCTCCTATAGCCGTGTTGCTACAGGAGATTTCTTTTACATTCCAAGTAACGGTATTAGGATGTTCGATAAATCAGAAATAAATGAAACAATCCGTCTTATTCGTTCTAACCAAAGTGGTGTCCTTTTGAATCTTTCTTTACGGGTTTTAATGTAAGAAGAAGTGTGGTGGATATACTCAAATCCCCATCCCTTACCATGAAACTGGAATCGTTTAAAGTCATAAAGTCTTTTAACCATATGATTTGTAGTTTTGTGATAGCAAACGTATTGCCATCTGTTTCACAAAACTATTTTTTACTGGTTCAAAGACTCGGAAAAAATAGATGAACGATTATCGTTCACGATGCAAAGGTAGATGTTTTATCCGACAAGTACAAGAAAATTCAATGAAAAATCAACATTTGTGTGGAAAAGGACCTCTTCTCCTCTTATTGTTTCTCGTCTCACTGGACTTTTCTTACGAGCATTGTCACAAAACTCGCTTGTAAACGTAAAAGAGTATTAGACTTTACCTTGTTCTTGAAATTCATTTCTTCTTCATGGCTCATCTGCCCACGAAGATACTTTTCTATCTTGTTTGTATAATCCTTCATTTTGTTGTTCCTTTTCTATTTATACTCGAAAGATGGGAAAAGTAATCAAAAAGAGGGAAAAAAGAAAAGAGGCTGTGTCAAAAGTAACTGACACGGCCTCTTTTTGGCATTATACTTCA
>SAMEA3663010__coassemble_157_pt1 | contig 33737 bp, 39 predicted proteins | sample SAMEA3663010__metabat2_low_PE_015 | metagenome-assembled genome bin SAMEA3663010 (sample SAMEA3663010) | pig gut metagenome | biome: pig gut; feature: pig-associated habitat; material: faeces | place: France | collected 2012 | reverse complement strand
CCAGCGCATAATATTACGGGCACTCAGCGCGTGTCATTTCGTGCTGAGTGCCCGTGTTTGAGAGTCAAAAGCTTAAATGTTTTGGTCTTAGGGATTGTGGTTTTCGTCGAATTCACGTTAAATATTTGCTATTTGTTATCATTAGGTTTGCTAAATCCCAAGATTGGGCGGCGAGGCTGCCTGTTGTCACTCTGAAGTTGGGCAAGAGCCTCGTTGATAACATCAAGTTGGACACGCGTATCCTCGTTGATTTCGTTTTGATTTGCAAGAATATCTTCAATATCACGTTTTAATTCGTCAAAATCCTTGCGCAATTGTACCGCATCAGCATTCACATCAGGTTGGGGCAAGGAAACTACCATGCGGCGAATATCCACAAAAGCACGAATGATGCCAATATTAACTTGAATAGCGAGTGGAGAACGGAGTACACTGCTAAGCATGGCAACACCTTGTTCAGTGAAAGCGTTAGGAAGGGAACGCATTTTTGAGAAGTCTTTTGAGGTCACAATTTGTGACCGCAAATTTCCATTCCCTTCTATATCAGCACATCTTGAGATCACAATTTGTGACCTCAAAATCTCAAATTCACCTTTTGTCAACTGAAACATGAAATCCTCTGGAAACCTTTCAATATTACGTTTCACGGCTTGATTAAGGGCTTTGGTTTCAACTCCATACATAGCAGACAAGTCGAAGTCCAGCATCACCCGTTGACCACGAATAATATATATAAGATTCTGAATATGTTCTATTTCATCCATGTTTAGCCTGTTCTAATTTCTTCACCTCTGTTCAGAAGAACATGAGCGGCAACGAGTTCTTCCGTTTCTGCGAAAGTTCACCCTTCATGCAGGAATGGCTCTTTTGAAAAAAGGCTACATGCGTTCGGGCATCTCAATGCCGAGCAAGCCCATGCCGAGGCTGATGACTTTTGCCACTGCCTTGGCGAGGGAGAGACGGAAGAGTTTGAGGGTCTCGTCGGTCTCGCCAAGGATGGTGAAATCGTGGTAGAACTGGTTGAACGCCTTGGTGAGTTCGTAGCAGTAGTTGCAGATGCCTGAAGGGCTGTAGTCGGTGCCTGCCTGACGAACGGCTGCGGGGAACTGGCTGAGCTTCTGGATGAGCTCGGTTTCTTTAGTTGACAGTTGACAGTTGACAGTTGACAGTTGGGCGGGGATGACCACTCCTTGCTCTTTGGCTTTGCGGAGGATGGAGGCGATACGGGCATAGGTGTACTGAATGAAGGGACCTGTGTTGCCGTTGAAGTCAATGGACTCTTCGGGGTTGAAGAGCATGTTCTTTCGGGCATCCACTTTGAGGATGAAGTATTTGAGGGCACCCAGACCGACTTTGCGTGCCACCTCATGAAGGTCTACAGACCCTCCCCTCACCCTACCTACAGGGAGGGAGTGGTTACTTTGTTTGGTTGTTTCCTCATTAGCATCCCCATTGGCAGAGATACTACTCCCTCCCTGTAGGGAGGGTGAGGGGAGGGTCTGCCGTTGCTTGGCTTGTTCGTAGGCATCGGCTATCATGGCTGCCATGAGGTCGTCGGCATCTACGACAGTGCCTTCGCGGCTCTTCATCTTGCCGTTGGGGAGTTCGACCATGCCGTAGGAGAAGTGGACGAGACCCTTACCCCACTTGAAGCCGAGTTTGTCGAGCAGGATGGAGAGCACTTGGAAATGGTAGTTCTGCTCATTGCCCACCACATAGATCATCTTGTCGATGGGGAAGTCTTGGAAACGGAGCTTGGCGGTGCCGATGTCCTGTGTCATATAGACGGAGGTGCCATCGGAACGAAGAAGGAGTTTTTCGTCGAGTCCTTCTGCCGTGAGGTCAGCCCACACGGAGCCATCTTCGCGACGATAGAAGAGGCCTTTCTCCAGCCCTTCCATCACCTTTTCCTTGCCTTCGAGGTAGGTGGCCGACTCGTAGTATATCTTGTCGAAACTTACGCCCATCATCTTGTAGGTCTCATCAAATCCAGCATAGACCCACTCATTCATCTGCTTCCAGAGACCGCGTACTTCAGGGTCGCCCTGCTCCCACTTGACGAGCATCTCGTGGGCTTCCTTGATGAGGGGAGCCTCCTGTTTGGCCTTCTCTGCGTCCATGCCCAGTGCAACCAGTTCCTTGATTTCTTCGCGGTAATGCTTGTCGAAGGCTACATAGTAGTCGCCTATGAGGTGGTCACCCTTCTTGCCAGAGGATTCAGGTGTCTCACCGTTGCCCCATTTGAGCCATGCCAGCATGCTCTTACAGATGTGGATACCGCGGTCGTTGACGATGTTGGTCTTGACCACCTTGTTACCGTTGGCTTCGACGATGCGTGCGAGGGCGCTGCCAAGAAGGTTGTTCCTGACATGACCGAGGTGGAGGGGCTTGTTGGTGTTGGGGGAAGAGTATTCTATCATCACCAGCGGACTCTGGTCGGTGACAGGCTGGAAACCGAACTTAGGGTCGGCATTGATTTGATTGAGCAAGGAAATCCAAGGGGCATCGCTAATGACGAGGTTGAGAAAGCCCTTCACCACATTGAACTTGGCGACCACATCGCCAGCATGTTCCACAAGGTACTGTCCAATCTCGTTACCCACCATATCGGGAGCCTTACGGGCTGCTTTCACGAAGGGGAACACTACCACAGTGAGGTGTCCTTCAAACTCCTCACGAGTCTTTTGCAACTGCACCTGCTGGGCAGTTGCCTCCATGCCATACAGCGCCTTCACAGCTTCCTGTACGCCTGCTATGAGTTTTTCTTCTATTGTCATATCTTACTTTTTACTCTTGATTGATTAAAATCTGACACCGAAGGAGGCCTTGGCACACCAATCGTTGATAGAACTAACTGAACTCTGTGCAAAGCCCAACTGGGCACAGACGAACAATAAGATAATGAATGAGATTCTCATAATGTATTACTTTATATTGACATTTTGAATGCAAAGGTACAAAAAAGTTAGGAGTTAGGAGTTAGGAGTTAGGAGTTTTTTGATTTAGGGGATACTTCACACAAAAAAAAGGACTGCTTTTCTCACGAAGAACAGTCCTCAAACCAATAAAAATCAATTTACCAATATATATAGTAGAAAGAGAGAGAAAATCGAATGCAGAATGACATGAATTCATTCATTTCTTATGCTGAGATGCATCCTCTCTTATGCAAAGAGAGAGAAAATCTTTTTATCTACGTCCACCACCTGTGCGTCCACCTACAGCAGCACCTCCGCCACGAGTGCCCATGCTGGCACCTGCACTGCTGCGAGTGCCCATGCTGGCACCTGCGCTGGTGCGAGTTCCGATGTTGCTGCCGCCACGGGTCGGCATCCGTACATTCGACACAGAAGAAGAGGTAGTGGTTGTCGTGCGGGTGCCACTGTTGAAACGAGATGAACTGTTCATGTTGCTGCCGCTGCGGATGCCGCCAGTGTTTGCATTGACACCTTTGTTGCGCATCTCAGGAGTGGATGTAACATTATTCACGTTCACATTGCGGTTCACGTTCACATTGCGGTTCACGTTCACGTTGACATTGGTGTTCACGTTGTTATTGATGTTGCCGTTCACACGTGGAGTCATGTTGTTCATCTCACCTCTGCGAGGCACTGCGCCACGGTATGCCCCATTGGGAGCCATGCCACCGCGAGGACCCATATCGCGGGGAGGAGCCATTCTATCCCTTCTTGGCGCCATGCCACGGAAGAAGTGACCTCCCGTGTAGGTAACCAGTGGACGGGGTGCGTGGTAGTAGTAACGATTCACACCATAACGGTCGTAGTCGTAGATGATGAAGCGCCATGCACGATTGGCAAACACGATGGGACGATAGAAATAGGTGTAGTTGATGACACGATTCCAGAGTCTGACGCCGAGCAGGTTACGGAGAGCCACGTCACGGGCGGTCACCACTGCCATGTAGTCGTCGTAGTAGTATCCCAGTGCCACATCATCCAGATATTCGTTCACGCCCCAGATGTAGTCGTAGTTGATACGATATATCTCGTCAATGAGGTAAGGGTCGCTGATACCAAGTGTGTAAGCCATGCGGTCGGTCAAGAACCGTGCATTGCTGCGCATTGCTGCGATGCTCATGCTCTGAGCGTTGACTGTCATTGCTCCGATGAAGAGAACGACTGCTGCGAATGTAGTTCTTAAAGCCTTCATAGTTGTATTGTTTTTAGAGTGTTAAACTTTTTTATTTCTTTGCCTTTGACTTTTTAAGAGCCGCCCTAATGGTGGGCTTTTCTTTTGTTGTCGATGCAAAGTTACGGCAAAAAGAAACCCCTTGCAAATGGCTTTTTCCTATTTGCAAGGGGTTTTTCCCTATTCTGTGAAGGGGAGTTCGAATTGAACGCCTCCCAAAAGATTGAATGTCATCCGATGATAAGGTGCAGTTCCGTGAATTTCAATGCCTTTCCGATGTTCCTTTGTCGGATAGCCTGCATTGTGGTCCCAACCGTAGTAAGGGTATTCTTTATGCAATTCCTTCATGTAATCATCGCGATAAGTCTTCGCCAAGATGGATGCCGCCGCAATAGAGAGGTATTTCCCGTCGCCTTTCACAATAGTGGTGTGCGGGATCACCTTCCCTTCATGCTTGTATGGCAAGAACTTGTTGCCGTCGATGATGAGGTTCTGCGGGCGTACCTTCAACCCATCAATCGCACGGTGCATCGCCGTGATGCTGGCACGCAAGATGTTCATCTCGTCAATCTCCTGTGCCGTCACGATGCCCAAAGCCCATGCCACAGCATCACGTTCGATCTCTTCGCGCAATTGATACCGCTGCTTAGCCGTGAGTTGCTTCGAGTCGTTCAGCAAGTCGTTGTGGTAATCAGGCGGAAGAATCACCGCTGCTGCATACACGCTACCTGCCAAGCATCCTCTGCCCGCCTCATCACAGCCCGCCTCAATGACTCCTTCTTTATAATATGGTAACAACATTATTTCGGTTGTTTGCCGATGTAAGCCAAAATACCACCATCCACATAGAGGATGTGACCGTTCACGGCATCAGAAGCATGAGAAGCCAAGAACACAGCGGGGCCACCCAACTCTTCAGGGTCAAGCCAACGCCCTGCAGGAGTCTTGGCACAGATGAACGAATCGAACGGATGGCGACTGCCATCAGCCTGACGTTCACGCAGTGGAGCCGTCTGAGGAGTGGCGATGTAGCCGGGACCAATGCCGTTGCACTGGATGTTGTATTCGCCATACTCCGAACAGATGTTGCGAGTCAGCATCTTCAAACCACCCTTTGCTGCAGCATAAGCAGACACAGTCTCACGTCCCAATTCCGACATCATGGAGCAGATGTTGATAATCTTGCCTTCACGACGCTCCATCATCTCAGGCAACACAGCGCTGGCGCAGATGTAGGGTGCCACAAGGTCAATGTCTATCACCTCCTGAAACTCCTCACGTGCCATTTCATGCATAGGAATACGTTTGATGATGCCAGCGTTGTTCACAAGAATGTCAATCTGCCCCACTTCCTGATGAATAGTTTCCACCAGTGCCTTCACTCCCTTCTCGTCCGTCACGTCACAGAGGTAGCCCTTCACATTCGTGATGCCAGCCTTCTTGTAGTTGTCCAGCCCCAACTGCAAAGACGCTTCGCTCCTTGCGTTGAACACGATATTCTTTGCACCAGCCTCAGCAAACGCCTTGGCAATATTGAAACCGATGCCGTAAGATGCACCCGTCACCCAAGCGTTCTTACCTTCCAAAGAAAATTTCGATAAATCTGCCATAATGTTTCTTAGTTGATTAGTTGATTAGTATTTGGGTTGATCAGTTTTTTGAGGTTGCCGAATGAGCCTGTAGAAACGTTGGGTGCGTAGGCTCATTTGTCTTGCAAATTTACATAAAAACCTTGAGTTGCAAGCCTCTTTGCTCAAAAAACTTCAGTTTTTGGTGTGAAATGACTGAAAAGATCCTGTCGAAGAGGGGAAAAAGGATGTGGGCATGTCGCCTCAGCAGTTCAGACAAAGCAGTTTCAATTAACAATTAACAATCTCCATGATTCAGAGACAGTGAATTGTTAATTGTTTTTTCAATCTTCTCCTTTGCCTCGTCCAACAGAGCAAAGAGTTCCTCCTGGGTGGTGGCTTGGAGGATGCGGATGCGAGTCTGCCGAAAATCGGGAATGCCTTTGAAAAGTGGGCAATTGGCAAGGTGGCGGCGCACGTGGATGATGCCGCCAAGCATTGTGCGCTTGTTCTCCTTCAGAGCATTATCTTGCCGGAGGGAGTAAGCGATGCTCTTCTCAACCTGTCGCTTCAGCACGTCAAACTTCCAGTCGAGGGTCATGGTGTCATCGTGACGACCTGTGTCGAGATAGGTGCGCACGTCCCTGAAGAGCCAAGGTTGACCGAAAGTGGCGCGACCTATCATGACGGCATCGACACTATAGCGGTCGAAGGCAGCCTGTGCCTGTTCGGCTGTGCAGATGTCGCCGTTGCCGATGATGGGGATGTGGATGCGCGAACTGTTCTTCACCTCGCCGATGAGAGCCCAGTCGGCCTCACCCTGATACATCTGGGAGCGAGTGCGCCCGTGGATGGCGAGTGCTTCGATGCCGCAGTCTTGAAGCCGTTCGGCAAGTTCGAGGATAAAAGGCTTACCTTCCTGCACAGGGAGCCATTCGGCTGGCATGTCGTAGAGTGAAGGCACGTCCCAGCCGAGACGAGTCTTCACGGTGACAGGAATCTTGACGGCTTTAACCACCTCGCGGGCAATGTCAAGCATCAACTCTGGAGTGCGCAGCATTCCAGCACCTGCCCCCTTGCCCGCCACCTTCTTGACGGGGCAACCGAAGTTGATGTCAAGGATGTCAGGCTTGGCTTCGCTCTCCACCATCTTTGCCGCCTCCACCATGCTTTCCACGTCACGACCATAAATCTGAATGGCAACAGGGCGTTCGCGTTCATCCACCCGAATCTTCTCCAGCGAACGGTTCACGTTGCGGATGAGGGCATCGGCACTGACAAACTCAGAATAGACCATGCTCGCCCCGAACTCCTTGCACAAAAGCCTAAAAGCCTGGTCTGTCACGTCCTCCATGGGCGCCAACAGAACAGGCTTATTGCCAAGATTGATTTCTCTGATTTCCACTTTTTATGCCTCCGAGAACTGATCCTTGCCTACACCGCAAAGTGGGCACTCGAAATCATCGGGAAGGTCTTCAAATGCTGTACCGGGCTCAATGCCACCCTCTGGATAACCTACCTCTGGGTCATACTCCCAGCCGCAGGTGTCACATACGTATTTTGCCATAGATATTGGGGTATTTAGTTGTAAAAAACGCCCTGCGCGTGGGCTGGTTACTTAAAGTATCTGTTATACAATCCTTGGAAACCTGCACCATGACGTGCTTCGTCCTTTGCCATCTCATGAACGGTGTCGTGGATAGCGTCGAGGTTCAACTTCTTTGCCACCTTCGCAATCTCCAGTTTACCGGCACAAGCACCTTCCTCTGCCTCCATGCGCTTTTTGAGGTTCGTCTTCGTGTCCCAAACCACCTCGCCGAGCAATTCAGCAAAACGAGAAGCATGGTCAGCCTCCTCGTAAGCATAGCGACGGAAAGCCTCAGAAACCTCTGGATAACCTTCGCGATCTGCTTGACGAGCCATCGCCAGATACATACCCACTTCGGTACATTCACCCATGAAGTGATCCTTCAAGCCCTGAAGCACGAAAGCACCTTCCTCACCTTCTGGAATTGCCTTAGCCACACCTAATTCATGTTCACAAGCAAAATTCAATCCTTCAGTCTCTTCCTTCAGTTTGAACTTCTCGCCAGGAACCTTGCACTGTGGACATTTCTCTGGAGGGTTCTCGCCCTCATACACGTACCCACACACGGGGCACACCCATTTTTTTGCCATAAATTTTAAAGTTTAAAGTTAATACTACTTTTCCTTGAATCTATAATTTTTGCAAAGATAGGGAAAAGAACAATTCCTCCAAAACTTTTTTTCTAAAAAAACATTAACAGGTTTCGTTTTTCAGCGATTGGGATAAGTCACCTCATTGCTTCTCTCGCCCAAACCTCCATAGAAATTGGCACACCGAACCGAGTAGCATGCCCCCTCGGCAGTCCCTTTGGGCACATTGTAGAAAGGCTGCGTGGTGAATGCCACCACATCGCGATTCTTGCAAACAGCATACAGGCACGCCTCTGGCACATCATCCCAGTAAATGCTGCCACGGTCCTTAATGTGGACTACAGGAGGATTGACCTGTGCCGACTTCCGCTCCGGATGCCAGCCAGGGAACACATCATTGATGTCATACTTATCAGCCTCGGCAGTCGTCAAGTTTGCATTATAACGCATGTTGGTCGTCACATTGTTAGCATCCTTAAACTGCATGCGGCGACCACGGGTCGGAGCCAATTGAAACTCATTGTCCAGACTCTCATATTCAGAGAACAAACGAGGCAAGGTGCCATGCATCTCAGTCCACCCCAACGAATCAGGCAGCAACTCCATCAACGTACCCAGAAAGACTGCACGTGGCGCATTCTTCCACGGACGACCCAGCATATACTTCCCCTCCTGCTGCTTATCGCCATAGATGCGACAACTGTTGAACACATAGCCATACGTGCGGTTTGCCTCCGTAGCAGGTGCACAAATCACATCACCCTTTCCACCGCGTTCGCGCAATTCGATGTCGCAACGGTTGAAATAGATGGTGCCTCCCCCACAAATAAAGTCCACCGTTCCCTTGATGGTGCAGCCCTCCAGATAAGTAGTGCCCCCATCGTTTGTATAATAAGTGTCCTGATTGCTCATCAGCGAGAGGTTCTTGAAGATATTGCCTCGACAATTCTTCTCGTTCAGTGCCACAGCACGGCTGGCAAAGGCATTCATATCATCGCGGTAGTTCGACCACAGCTCCAAGTCCTGAATGTATGTGCTGTCAGCCCCCTTGAGGAAAAGCGTACTCGTGCAACTGATACCCTCATGCATCGGCATTGACTCTATCTGTGTGTTCTTCATCCCCTCACCACAGATGCTGGTGTTGGGAGCTGTCAAGACTGTCATTGGACTCGGAATAGTCAGCTCCTTCCCGTTCTCTGTAATCTTGATAGGATTCCCCTCCCCTTTGATACGATACATGCTCGATTTAATAAAGATGCGGTATCTTTTCGACTTGTCGGGACGATTGTTAGCAGCATGGATGGCAGAAATGAAATTGCCATTGTCTGGCACAATAAAGTCATACTTATAACGGATGCGTCCCAACGAGTCGGGTGTCTGAGCCGTCACAAGCGAAACAGACAATGTCCAAAGCACGAAGGCAAGCATTAGCAGCGATGTCAGTCTTTGCATACAATCCAAAATTTTTGCAAAGATACGATTAAAAAATGAAATACCGGCCATCCGTACCATAAAAAGAGGGATGCAGCTGTCTTTCAGCCACATCCCCTTGCCCGTTGTTGGGCAAACTCTCACTTGAGTTTCTCCAACTTGTCATTCTTCTCAATCGTCCACCCTTCACGCTTCGAGAGTTCGCAGTCAGCCCCCTTAAACATCTTCGCAGCCTGCTGGTCGCCCTTCAACTGCCAATTGAGCCAAGCCAGTGCCACCACCGAGAACTCGCCGCCATGAGGCTGTGCATAAGTACCACCATGCCCCACAGGGAAGTTTGTGGCACAAGCAGGCACATGGTCAATGCGGTGGAAGTCATCCATACCATTGCCATAAGCAATGTCCTTCTCGCCACCAAGAATATAGATGATAGACGAATGAATCTCCTTCAGTTTCGACTTGGGAGGCATCGGCATGCCACCCACGGCACTGCCCGCATTCTCTTGATTGAACAGACCGCTGTTGCAAATCATCAACGTCTTGATGCGCTTGTCGGCACAGTTGAAGAGGGTCTGCAAACCACCGCACGACATACCAGCCACGCAGATGTTCTTCACGTCAATCTTACCATAGTAAGGCGAGTTCTTGTCAGCATTCTGCTGTTCCACCCAGTCCATCGCCTCAATTTGCTGTTCCGTTGTGGACATCGGACCATGGTAGCGCTCACCCTCCTGAGGCATGAAGCCCGTAGCCACCACGATGTAACCATGCGAAGCAATCTCATTCAGGAATTTGTAATGCTCAAAGGGAGAATTGTTGCAGGCACCATTACCCCACACCAACACAGGCAGTGCTTTCTTCTCGTTGAAAGCCGACAAATCCTGCGGCACGAAAATCGTGTGAGCCTCCAGTGTCGGCTCCTCCTTCATGACAGCCTTGTAAGGACCTGTTCCGCCCTCCTCCACCACACGTGAAGTAGGCTTCTCGTCCATCGTTGTAAAACTCATGCTGACGGCACCCACTGCCATCAAAGCCGTTGCAGCAAATGCTGCGGAAAGAAAACTTTTTACTTTCATCTTTATATAAGTTTAGAGTTGAGAGTTTAGAGCCCCCTCCGACTCCCCCAAGGAGGAGAGAGGAGTTAAAGTCAGGGTTATTTTACCTTCCAAATCTTCAGGCAAATAAAGCCCTGTTCACCGCCCATGCTGGGTTGGCACACAAAGATGGCATTGTTCAGCCATGCATACTTGCTGTCCTGTGGAGCCTCAAACTGAGGGGCAGTACGGAAATAGAACTGGTTGTTGCCATTCTCATCCTTGCCCGTGTAAATCAAGCCCTTGTTGCGTATATGAATGTTCACACCATCATCCGTCTTGATGCTGTAGATAGCCTCCACTTCCGTGCGACCATGCTCATTGTCCTGCAACTGATAGTCAGCACCGCCCGGAAGGATGGTGCCCTTCATCTTGGGACCCTCAAACGTGCCCCCAACAATCGGGATGACAAAACGATTGCCATGCGAAGTCTGTCCCACCTGATAAGCACCTTCACACTTCACTTTTAGTTCCACGACATATTCCAATGCCGGACCTTCATTCTGTGCTTTCATTCCCATGAAGAAAGCCAAAAGACACAATGCTGTTAAAATTTTTTTCATTTTCTTATCTTTTAATAATAGGTTTAGTAAAAATCACGGCAAAGATAAAAAGAATCTTCGAGATGAAACACCATTAAGGGATAAAAAAATGAAAAGACCACATAAATCACCTGAAATCCACGAAAATCACATTTACCAAAAGAATTTTAATTGTACGTGAGTTCGGTGTAAGAATTACGCCTTCGGCGGCTTGAAAAAAATAAGAAAAAACAAAAGAAAATAAGAAAAAATAAAGGATGTGGTTCCCATGCGACCTAACGCAATATGGGTCAGTGACATAACGTACATAGAAACAACTGAGGGTGTGTGTTACTTGTCGCTTACCGAAACGGTACACACAGAAGTTGGAGAACAAAAAAGGTGTTGGTACAATCCATGGAACAGACCTGCTGCCACAGTCAGCTGATAGGTTTTTCTTAGCCATACAGCATCTCCTAAAATAATGGGTGCTGCCCCGAAAGACAACGCCCATACCACTATTTCAGTGTGATGCAGAAACCTATTGCTGGCGAGTTGCTCCTCAGCAGAGCTCGCTTCCTCTTCGGCTTCTGACAGCAAAATTACGAAATATTTTTATTTCTTGCACTAATCAAAGGAATAATCATTAACTTTGCAGTTGGAATGCGAGAAGGTAGTAAAGCAAATCAGTTTACCGGACTCGCCCATTGCCAGTCAAGGAAGAAGGAGTCGCTGGACTTTGCTTTCAACATGTCCCTCTCTTCCATCAATGTCGCAAGGGCATTTGCACGGAGCTGCGGTGTGCATCTTTCAGTCTCTAATGTGAAGACGCTGATTCACAATGCGGATATGATACAAAGATTTATTCGCATGTCTGGAAAGCGCCCACACAGGCTATTAAATACCAACGATTTCAAAGAACTATTATATTATGGCGTCTCGGACGCTGCGTGATTATTCAAATTTTTAACGAACTATTGAACTATGATAGAGATACGAGAAGCAACAAAGAACCAGGCAGCAGAGATAGCGAGCCTGATAATGATGGCAATGACCGATGATTGCTGCCTCCATTTCTGTGGTGATGGCTATGGACTGGTGGACTTTCGCAAGATGATGACAATGCTGGTTGAACTGGAAAAATCACAGTACAGCTACAAGAACACCCTGGTCGCCATGGATGGGGATAAGGTGGTCGGAATCTCCATCAGCTACGATGGTGCCCGTCTGCATGAGTTACGTCGGGCTTTCATCGAGGCGGCAAAGAAGCATATCGGCAAGGATCATTCCGCAATAGATGATGAAACACAGGCAGGAGAGCTATACCTTGACTCCTTGGCCGTTCTCCCAGCATATCGCCGCCAGAAAATAGCCAGTCGTTTGCTTAGAGCCACCAAAGAACGTGCTAACAACATGGGGCTGCCCTGTGTCGGACTTCTGGTTGACAAGGACAACCCTACGGGAGAAGCCCTTTATGCCTCTGTTGGTTTCCGATATATGAACGATAACCGATGGGGAGGTCATCCCATGAAACATCTTGTATTATGGCAATGAGCAGCATCCTCCTCTCCATATTCTTGCTGAGCATTGGCGCGAGTTTCGTCCAACGCACCACAGGCTCACCTTTATGACAGGCAGGAATTCCAAGAAGAAGAAGCAGCTTTTCGCTGTTGATGAATATGCTTTCATCCACAACAACTGCATACTTACCTCCTCTGCATGGAGTACGGTCATTCTCGTAAACGGACAACCCCAGCTTCTTCATCCAGTTCTCTACTGTGTTGTAGCATGGAACCTTCCCGCACTTGCCTTCAAACACCTCGCCGAAGATTTCCAAAATCTTCACCACGGTGCGAAGACCGCAGTTCGTACGGGTGTATATCAGTATGCAGAGCTTGATCACCAGAAGCGAATATCGATGTCCGGAAACAGCGTCGAAAGTAATTCTTTCTGCTCTTTGCTCAAGGTTGCCATCGTGACGTCTTTTTTTTGGCTATAATTACGAATGAAAAAGCAATGCTCTTCATTTTATTTCCTCCAATTCACCTGTCTCAGAATCAATGATAAAACCACGAACCACAATGTCCTTCGGCACAAGCGGATGAGTCTTGATGGTCTCCACGGTCTTTCTTACTGATGTCGGAGTGTCCTTGAATCCCTCCAGCCACTGGTCAAGGTCTATTCCACACTTACGGATGGTATCGAGCGTTTCATCAGTCACTCCCCTTGCTATCATTTCATGGTGGAAGTGATCGTAACTCATGTGACAGGCTCCGCAATGTGAGTGAGCCACCACCATGATTTCCTTTACACCCAACTCATAAATAGCGACAATCAGACTTCGCATGGCAGAGTCGAAAGCAGAGATAACCAAGCCTCCTGCGTTCTTGATAATCTTTGCATCACCGTTCTTCAGTCCGAGTGCAGCAGGAAGCAGTTCGGTAAGTCTGGTATCCATACATGAAAGCACAGCAAGTTTCTTGTCAGGATATTTGTCGGTGATATACTTCTCGTAGCTTCTCTGCTCTACGAAAGTTCTGTTGAAGTCGATAATCTGGTCTATCATATTGGTCTAATCATTACTAATCTGGGGACAAAATTACTCAATTTTCATTGGAAAATTGCTAAAATAACATATCTTCATTCAAGAATCAAGTATTTTTATCTGATTTTGTGTAATTTTGTCGGCAAAAACAAGAATAGAAAGATGAAAGTAAAGATTCAAACAATGCTTGGAGACATTATTGTTCGCCTGTATGACGATACTCCCATCCACCGTGATAATTTCTTGAAACTGGCAAAGGAAGGCTATTATGACGGTACTCTTTTCCATCGTGTCATTAAGGATTTTATGATTCAAGGAGGAGACCCAGATTCAAAAAACGCACCTGCAGGAAAGATGCTTGGTGTGGGAGATCCTGGCTATACACTTGAAGCAGAGATTAAGGATGGTCTTTTCCATAAACGTGGAGCTTTGGCTGCTGCAAGACAAGGCGATGAAGTTAATCCGGAGCGTAGAAGCAGCGGTTCTCAGTTCTATATCGTCTGGGGGCAAGTGTATAATGAGGGACAGCTCCGCCAGTTCTCCAAACAGTTGAGGATGCAGAAGGTTCGGTCTGCTTTCAATGAACTTGCAGCAGAACACCGCGCTGAAATTATGCAGATGCGTCGAGACAGGAATCGTGACGGACTTCAGGAACTGCAAGAGAAACTGGTTGCAGAAGCTGAGAAAAAGGTTGGCAAGGCTGGACTGACAGAGGAACAACTGAAGATATATTCCAGCATCGGCGGTACCCCACATCTTGACGGTCAATACACCGTATTTGGCGAGGTCGAGGAAGGTATTGATGTGGTTGAAATGATACAAGGCACTGCTACTGGACGTGCTGACAGACCAATTGATGATATTGAAATGAGAATGACAGTTATTGAATGATGTGATATGATAGAAATTGGGCTGAAACATACAAGCGAGTTGACGGTCAGTGAATCTGTTTCCGCTATTCAGATGGGTTCTGGTGATATGCCCGTCCTTGCCACACCAGCCATGCTAGCCTTGATGGAGAACGCTGCCATGCTTGCTGTCGCTAATGAACTTGATGAAGGTTGCACTACTGTAGGTGGGCATATTGAATCTTCACATTTGAAACCATCAAAGTTTGGTGATAAGGTATCTGCTACAGCCGAAGTGACCAAGGTTGACGGCAAGAAGATCGAGTTTAAGGTTTCTGCTTTCTCTGGTGATACGCTGCTTGGCGAAGGAACACACCTGAGATTCATAGTTGAAAGAGAACGGTTCATGGCAAAACTTGGATAATATGGACTACAGAAAGATTGGCGACAACTACTAAATTGCACAGGGCGCCTCTTGCAGTCATGTGGGAGTTAGTCCGCCCAATTCTCCCTGTCAAGATTGCGATACCCTATGGCTTCGGCTATGTGATGGCTCTGCACTTGCTCTGCTCCTTCGAGGTCGGCAATGGTACGGCTGACCTTGAGGATGCGGTCGTAGGCACGGGCGGAGAGATTGAATTTCTTCATGGCAGTGCGAAGGAGGGTGAGAGCCGCCTCATCAAGTTGTACATATTTCTGGAGCAGAGAGGTGGTCATTTGGGCATTGCAATACACTCCTTTCACTCCTTTGTAACGTTCCATCTGTATTTGCCGCGCTTTGAGCACCCGTTTGCGGATGGCAGAGGAGGGTTCTCCTTTGGGAGCTTTGGAAATGTCTTCAAAAGGGACACTCTCAACTTCCACCTGCAAGTCAATACGATCCATGAGAGGGCCTGATATTTTGTTCATGTAGCGTTGAATCTGAGCAGGGGTGCAGACACACTTTCGGGTGGGATGGTGATGGTAACCGCAAGGACAGGGGTTCATGGAAGCCACAAGCATGAAGGAACATGGGAGGGTGAGGTTGTAGCGGGCACGGGAGACGGTGATGATGCGGTCTTCGAGGGGTTGGCGGAGGGTTTCGAGGACAGCACGATTGAACTCGGGGAGTTCGTCGAGGAAGAGCACACCATTGTGGGCGAGGCAGATTTCGCCAGGCATGAAAGTGTTGCCGCCACCCACAAGTGCCACATCGGACACGGTGTGGTGGGGAGCACGGAAGGGTCGCTGACTGATGAGCGAGTCCTCCTTCTTCAATTTGCCTGCAATGGAGTGTATCTGTGTGGTTTCAAGACTTTCGCCGAGGGTGAGGGGCGGAAGGATGGAGGGGAGACGTTTTGCCATCATGGACTTGCCACAACCCGGACTGCCGACAAGAATGATGTTGTGTCCTCCTGCTGCTGCCACCTCAAAGGCACGTTTGACGTTCTCCTGACCTTTCACCTCGTCAAAATCGTAGGGGAAGGTGAAGAGTTGGGAGTAAAATTCTTCACGAGTATTTACAATGGTGGGCAGGATGGATGTGGTGCCGCTGAAAAAGCCAACGATTTCGTTCAGATGCTTCACGCCATAGACTTTCAGGTTATTCACCACTGCGGCTTCACGTGCATTCTCTTCAGGCACGAACAGGGCTTCGTACCCCAGTTCCCGTGCCTTGATGGAGATGGGCAACACTCCCTTGACAGGTAGTACTTCGCCACCCAATCCCAACTCACCCACAAACATGAAGCGTTCGGGCTGGTCTATACTCAGGAATTCATAGGAGCAGAGCACCCCTATCGCCACCGGGAGGTCGAACCCTGAGCCTTCCTTGCGCATGTCGGCAGGGGCGAGATTGACGACCACCGACTTGAAGGGGGCTTTGTAGCCATTCACTCGCAAGGCTGATTGCACACGTTCCTGGCTTTCCTTGACGGCATTGTCGGGCAAGCCTACGATGGTGAATTTGGCAGTCTGCCCAGCATCGAAGTTATCGACCTCGACGATGACAGGTTGGGCATCCAGTCCCTGAAGGGCTGCACTATGGACTTTGGCAAGCATGGAAGTGGAGGGGCTGGATTATTCTTTTATATCGAGGGTGCCCGTCTGGTCGATGCAGCCATAGAGGTCTGTTTCTTTGTCGCACACGATGGCAAGACCGTCGTGGAAACTGCTGGCTCCGCTATATTGGGGAAGTGCGGCTGCAAGTGCTTTGAGTGTCTCTTCGGTCACTTCGGGTTGTTCTTGTACTGAAGTGTCTGTTGCATTTTTGTTGCCTGAGTTGCAAGATGTTGCAAGCAGGGTGGTGAGCAGAAGTGCTGATGCGGCACCGAATGCCTTCAAGATGTTCTTTTTGTTCATGAGGTTAGGGGTGAGAGGTTAGGGGTGAGAGGAGATATGTTTTTTGATTATTTCGTTCAGTTCGTTTGCATCGTCGCCACTCTCTATCACCCGATGGTTTTTGTCGGTGAGGATGTAGAAGGGGAGTGCGTCGATGCCGAGGGTCTTGATGGCGGGCGACTCGAAGCCTTGCCCGTCGCAGTAGTGCTGGAGGGTGGAGGTGGTGGAGTCGGAACGGATGATGTCTTCCCAACGGTAGCGTTCTATGTCGAGCGAGATGGCAGCCATGCGCAGTTTGCCGTTCTCACGCTGCTGGGAGGTGGCATTGCGTGCACGCCACAGGAAATCGGTGCCATTGGGCATCCAGGTAGCCCAGAAGATGATGAGATTGTAGTCTTTGGCTGTCTGCCAGAGTTTTTCTTGCTTGCGGTCTTTTCGGATCAGGGTCACATCGGGGAGGGACCGCCCCGCTTGGCGGCGTTCGGCATTGGCAAGTTCGCGCTCGATGTCGAGCAGGTAGTGGTTGTGGGGGTGTTTGGGACGCAACACTTTCAGCAGGTCTTTGAGTTCGGTAGGGCTCACTTCTTCGTTTTGGGCAAAGTAGTATGCAAAGAGATAGACGGCAACGGGGGAGAGGGGATTGTTCTTGATGTAGGTGCGTGCCGTATTTGTCACTTGAGAAGGATTCTGTGTGTAGGTCTCTTCCCTGAACTTGTTCATCAACTTGTTTTCCTCGTTGCCGTTCACCACATAGTTTCTCAAGTCGTTGGCGGTGGCTTCATACTCAAGGTCTTCGTTGGGTCCGGCAAAGATGACTTGTTCCACTCCATTGGGGAACACAAGGATGTAGGGGGTCACCTCATCGGTTTCCCCCTTATAACGGAACCTGCCTTCCTGCACGGTCAGGGTGTCGAGCCGTGCATGGTCGCCGTTCTGATTGTAGATGTAGAGTTCCCCTGCCTGCATGTCGCGGAACGTTCCCTTCATGCGGAAGGAGTTGCCACCCGGTCCACAAGAGACGAGAAGCAGCAGCAGGCAGAGGCAGAGTGTGTGCTTCATTCTTTGTTGTAATCTGAGAATTCTGCATCGTTAGCGGCTCTCTTTGTCAGCGACGGGTCGAGGGCAATGGCTTTAGCGATGTTGTCTTTCACCCCCGACTTGTCTTCCATGCGGGCAGCAAGGATGGCACGCAGGTAGTAGGTCATGCCGTCAGGGTTCTTGATGTTGCCCAATATCTTGAGGGCATCGGCATAGTCTTGGGAGAGGATGTGGGAGAGGGCGGCACTGTTGTTGGCAGAGTTGGCGAACTTGGCTGATGCCTGACTGTATTTGCCCTGTGCCACATAGAGGTGTCCCGTGGCTTCATCGAAGTTGTTGGCGTTCACGCCCTTGGAGATGAAGAGTTCGGCATCCTGGAACTGTCCGTTCTGGATGGCAAGCATGCCCAAGTTCACATTCGGTTCGGCAGCGTTGGCATTGATGCCCAGAGCCTGACGCAGGTAGGCTTGTGCGGTCTCGGTGTCTCCCCTCCTCATTGCCAACTCGCCAAGGTTGTTGTAGGCGCGGTAGTCGTTGGGGAAGAGCGATACGGTCTTCTTCAGGATGGACTCTTTCTGCGCATCGCTGGTCGAAAGGGTGTTGGCAGCGTAGATAAGTTCCTCGACGCTGAGTTTTGAGGCATCGCCATTCACCAGCTGCATGATGGCATCGTCGCTGCGACCAATCACGTCGTAGTTGATGACCATGCGGGCACGGCGCAACTCAGGCAGCACAGCGTCAGCCAGTTCCTTATAGACCACTGCCACGTTGCGGATTTCACGCTCACGCTGTTCGGGGTCTTGGTACATGGAGAGAACCCGAAGAATAATATCCTTGTCTTGCAGGTTGGACTGCGAGACGAGTGCCTGGAATCCCTCCCAGTCTTCTGCCGTATATTTGGTGTCGACATGGGTGGCAAGTTGGTTCTGCTTCAACTGCTGGTTCACATAAGCCTCCGACACGGCACCACGCTTTTCAGCCAGACGCTCGTTGACAGCATAGGCACCATCGGGAGAGGCATAGGCACTCACCTCGATGTTGTTGAGCACCAGGCTCTGCTCGTCGGTCTTGATATTCTTGAGGGTGGTGATGAAGTCCTGCACCGTCTTGCTGTTCAGTTCGCTACCACGCAGGTTGGCCTGTCCGATGAGGAACTTGACGGCAGCCTCCTGCTTCTGGCTGATGACACGCTGGAAGTTGTCGGGAGCCACACCAAAGTTAGCAGTCTTGGCAGTCTTGGTGATGAGGGCAGGTGTACATTGTGTGCCGTAGCCAATCTTCACGGTCGGCATCTTCACAGTCTTCTTGCCCACCTTGGCATTGAACTGCATCATCAGGTCGCTCTTCTCCATGCCATCGACAAACGGCACCGAGAATCGCATGGTGGCATGACCGCCATTCTTGTAGGAGATGATGGCATTGTTAGCCTCCACCTTCTCACCCTGCAAGGTGAAAGGGTCGCCAGCCGACGCACCCCCATCCCACTTCAGCACAGGGGTACACTCCACCACAGCCTTCTTGTTCATCAACTTGGCAGGCACATTGATGCTGATGGTGGCAGGCACCTCACCAGCCATATACTCCAACGGCGTGGGCGACACGGCAAAGTTGTCCGACACAAACGCTTTCTGCTTACTGCAACCCGTCAGCAGCACCATCACACTCGCTGCCGACATCCATAAAATCTTTTTCATATATTAAAACCTTTTTTAATGTTTTTAAGTTTGACTTCGTCGAGCTAAAGGTTCGGAAGTTCCAAACGCTTCATTTTCAACAACGAATAAAACGAATCATTCTAATTTACCATGCGGCGAGAAGATGTATTTCCCTAATGCCGCAAGCGGCTACGAATGGAATCGAATGGCTACACTCAGCATTCGTTTTTATTCGTTGCACCTTTAGGTGCATTGTGCATTGTATAAATTCGTCATATTCGAAATATTCGTTGTTGAAGAAAGCATCCGAAAACTTCAGCCTTTTTAATGTTTTTAAGTTTGACTTCGTTGGAGCTAAAGGAGTTGAGCAACTTGCGAAAACTTGAGTCAATGTTTTCTTTCACTGCTTACAAATTGCTCGTCATCATTTTCCTGCTCAACCGCCTCACAGGATACCACACCGAAAGGAACCCCACAGCAATCACCGTCACGAATATCAGCAACAAATCCATCCACCGCACACTCACGGGGTAGGCATTGATGATGTAACTGCCCTCGCTGCTGCCAAAGCGAATCAAGCCAAACTCCTGTTGCAGCCAGCAGAGCGTCAACCCGACGAGAATGCCCGTCACCGCCCCCAGCAGACAAATCATCCTTCCTTCAAACATGAAGATGCTCCTGATCTGCCCCTCGTTCGCCCCAAGGTTCCGCAACGTGAGGGCATCCTGCTTCTTGTCAATAATCAGCATCGACAATGAGCCAATGATGTTGAAACACGCTATCATCAAGATGAACGTCAAGAAGATGTAAGAAATCAACTTCTCAATCTGCATAATCTTGAACGTGTCCTCCTGCTGTTCATAACGGTCCTTCACCACATAGTCAGCCCCCAGCATCTGCTGCATCCGAGCCTTCACCCTGCCCACATCAGCCCCCCTCCTCAGCTTCATCTCCACAGCCGACACCTCGCCCTGCCGCTCAAACAACCGACGGGCAAAGGCAATGTTCGTAATCACATATTGCGAGTCATACTTGTTCTGCTTCACCATGAACCCCACCTTCGGCGAGTACAATTCCTCCTGATTCAAACTCTCCCGCGGGTCGTTCAAGTCAATGCGCTCCCCCTTGCGAGGAGCATACACCTGCACAGCCTCATCGAAATCGGCAGGCAACCCCAACTGCATCAGCAAGTTCGCCCCCAGAATGCCATAGTCAATCACGTCGGCATGCAACTCAAACACACCCTCCCCCACCAGGATATCGTCAATACCCGTCAACTCCTCGAAGTTATCCTCCACCCCCTTCACCGTCGCCATCACCTGACGGTTGTTAACCATCAGCAACGCCTGGTCCTCCAGCGTCTCGGTCAGCACCTCCACATCGGCATCCTCCCTCAGTGCCGCCAGCCCCTTCGCATCGGCAGCCATAAACTTCCCCACAGCCGGCACCACCTTCAACTCCGGGTCCATCGCCGTGAAGAGTCCCGCCACCATGTCCTGAAAGCCGTTAAACACCGACAAGATGCACACCAGAGCCGCCGTCGCAATCGCCACACCACACACCGACACCCCCGAAATGAGGTTGATGGCACTGTGCGACTTCTTCGACAACAGGTAACGCTTCGCTATGTAGAACGATACACTCATCCCTTGTTCAGCAGTTCATCAATGTGCTCCACATAATCCAGAGAGTCGTCCAGAAAGAACTTCAGTTCAGGAATGATGCGAAGCTGATGCCTTTCCAACTTGCCCAGCTCAAAGCGCACCTCCGACGCATGGTCGTTGATGTTCTGCAGCACCTCCTGCGCCCTCTCCGAAGGGAAGACGCTCAAATAAGCCTTAGCCACACTCAGGTCAGGGCTCACCCTCACCACACTCACACTCACCAGCAGATTCCTCGTCTGCCTCGTCTGCGCCTGAAAGATATTGCTCAAATCCTTCTGAATCAGACGCGCAATCTTATTTTGTCTTGTTGTTTCCACCTTTCTGTTTACTATTTAATCATTTAGTCATTTACCATTTACCATGTACAATTTACCATGCGGCGAGCTGCTCTACTGTTCCCATGTAAACTGTCAACTGCACTTGAGACACTTTAGTTCCGAGTCCACTTGAAAAAGAGCCTTTATGTCCCCTCGCCCCCTCAGAGCCTCTTCTCATTGTTTCACTTTCAAGAAAAGGTTTTACCCCTCCCTGAGGTCTTCCGTCCCCCTTCGGGACTATTTCAAGTGGACTCAGTTCTTCACCTTCCTAATGATTGTCAGTCCATCCCTCAGCGGCAAAATCACCTTCTCCACACGCTCGTCAGCCGCCACATGGTCGTTAAACACCCGAATGCCTTCCGTCTGAGCATCATGTGCCTGCTCCTCCACCACATGCCCGTCCCACAACGTGTTGTCCGCCAAGATGTAACCGCCCTCATTCAAATGCGCCATCACCATCTCATAATATTCCACATACTTGCGCTTGTCACCATCGACGAACGCCATGTCGAACCGCAAGCCCAACCTCGGCACCACCTCCAGCGCATCGCCAATGTGCATCGTAATCTTGTCAGTCCACGGCGAGTTCCGAAACCAAGGCAACGTGAAGTCCTCCTGCTCATCATTGATTTCCACCGTATGCAGGTGTCCGTCCTCTGGCAATCCTTCCGCAATGCACAAGCCTGAATAACCGCTATATGTACCAATCTCCAGCACCAACTTCGGACGAATCATCCCCACCAACATCTTCAAGAGTCGTCCCTGCAAATGACCACTCGCCATCCGTCCATAGAGCAGATGCAACTGCGTCGCCCGCCACAAACGGTGCAGATAGTCGCTCTCCTTGTCTATGTGAGCAAGGATGTAGTCATCCAGAGACCCTCCCCTCATCCTCCCTACAGGGAGGGAGTGGTTACCTTGCTCATTTTTTTCATTCATAGGCAGTTATCATATTCTTTTGTTTTCTCATATTTCAGATTCCACCCCCTCCCTCATAGGGAAGGTGAGGGGAGGGTCTATAGGGTCTTCAAAGCCTCCACCGCCAACCGATAACTGTCCAGTCCGAAACCGCAAATCACACCTACACAGGCGCAACTAATCATTGACTTGTGGCGAAATTCCTCGCGCTGATGCACATTCGAGATGTGCACCTCCACCACAGGGGTCTTCACTCCACGGATGGCATCCTGCAAGGCGATGCTCGTATGCGTGTAAGCCCCAGCATTCAATACGATGCCGTCCCACGTGAAACCCACCTCATGAATCTTATCAATCAGTTCACCTTCCACGTTCGATTGAAAACACTCCAACTCCACCTCGGGGAACCGTTTCTTCAGTTCCTCAAAGTAGTCCTCGAAGCCACGGCTCCCATAGATGCCAGGCTCCCGTTTGCCCAACAAGTTCAAGTTAGGGCCATTCAAAATCAATATCTTCATTGCTTCAATGATTTTGGGTACAAAGGTACGATTAAGTGAGAGAAAAACCAAATTTATTCACTCATTTCTCATTTTTTCAGAGGTGTTCAGGCGAACACGTTCGGAATCTTTGAGTTTTTCCTTCTTCCACAACCCCTAAATCGACGTGCCCCACGTCGGTGAGTCGACGTGGGGCATGTCGGTTGACCGACGTGGGGCACGTCGATTTTGAGGTACTGAGTCAAAAAAATGTGAAAGGACAAAAAGAAGCCCCTGCGCTTCCAACTTGGGCACCGAACTTCGGAATCAACCTGCGATGCGCTTGGGGAAGGTTGGGGCTATGCTTTTTTGTCTAATGTGGTGGCAAAGTTAGCGTTTTTGTTTTATTTAGTTGTATGTTTGAAGGAAAATATTTAATTTTGCAGCGGATTTTAACATTAATACGACTTTTTATGCGTTTCACAGAACTTGCATACCCCATTTTTGAGCAATCAATAAAAGACTATCATGTAGATGACAATATTGACCAACCTGTCAAAAATCCATACGAGGTTGGATGTATTGAACATGACCTGTATATGAAAAACTGGATTGACACGGTACAATGGCATCTGGAGGACATCATCCGTGACCCTGAAATTGACCCTGTAGCGGCATTGGCATTAAAACGACGCATCGACAAAAGCAATCAGGACAGAACAGATTTGGTGGAGCGGATTGATTCGTGGTTTTGGACGAAGTATAAGGATGTGACGGTGAAGGCTGATGCGACCATCAACACGGAAAGCCCAGCATGGGCTGTAGATAGGTTGTCAATCCTTGCATTGAAGATTTACCACATGAAGGAGCAGGTGGAGCGTGAGGATGCTTCGGCTGAACACAAGGCAACATGCCAGAAGAAACTGGACGTGCTGCTGGAACAACGGAAAGACCTTTCAACTGCGATTGACGAACTCATGGAGGACATCGAGGCGGGCAGGAAATACATGAAGGTGTATCGGCAGATGAAGATGTATAACGATGTGGAGACGAACCCAGTATTATATAAGAAGAAGGAATGAGAATCGGTTTCGACGCCAAGCGTCTATTCAACAACTTCACGGGGTTGGGGAACCACAGTCGTACAACGATTGACATTCTGACGGCTGAGTTTCCCGACAATGAGTATTGGCTCTACACGCCAAAGGTGAGGTTGAACGGAATAACGCTGCCCTATCTAGGCAAGAAAGGTTGCCGGCTGGTGAAACCTGAGGGGGTGATGAGAGGGGCTGCATGGCGGACGTATGGGCTGGTGGCGGACATGAAGCGGGATGGCATCGAGGTGTTTCACGGACTGAGCAACGAGATGCCCGTGGGACTGTTCCACTCGGGCATTGCCTCGGTGGTGACTATCCACGATGTGGCGTTTCGCACGTTCCCCGACATGTATCACTGGCACGACCGGAAGATTTACGACATGAAGTGGCAGTATGCCTGCAATCATGCCGACCGCATCATCTGCATCAGCGAGTGTACGAAACGCGATGTGCTGGAGTTTTACAATGTGCCGGAGCGGAAGGTGGAGGTGATTTACCAACCCGTGAATCCTATCTACTATCAGAAACCCATGGAACGTGCCGACCTGCCTCCTTATCTGTTGTATGCAGGCAGTGTGAATTCAAGAAAGAATTTGTTAGGTGTGGTGAAAGCCATGGAACTGATGCCCAAGGATTTGCAATTGCCGCTGGTGGTAGTGGGTGGCGGCGGAAGCTACAAGCAGAAAGTGAAGCAATACATAGCGGAGAAGGGCATGGAAAGCCGTGTAATGTGGCCAGACATGATGGATGCTGACGGGCTGAAACGACTCTACACGAATGCGGAGATGCTGGTCTATCCTTCTTTCTACGAAGGCTTTGGATTGCCAGTGGTGGAGGCTCAATTGTGTGGATGTCCTGTAGTGACAAGCAATGTGAGCAGTTTGCCTGAGGCAGGAGGACCTTTCGCTTTGCAAGCCGACCCCAACAGTCCTGAAGACATCTGCGAAAAGATGACACGATTGCTCACTGACACGGAATTGCGACAGAAAACCATCGAAGGTGGCAGGCAATATGCATCAGAGACCTTTGACCCTCGAAAATTGGCAAGACAGCTGATGGGTGTATATGAAAAACTAAAAAACTAAAAGAGATATGAATTTTCTTGACAGAAATGAATTTAATTTTGAGCCTTCACAGAAAGTGAAGGACGCTATCAAGAACTTTGACCCAAAGGATTTGTGCTTCTATACACGTATCTACGATCAGGGAAAAAAGAGTGTGGTCAGCGTGCGCGTAAGCGAGGTTTACGGAGTGCCTGAGGAACAAGTGTTGCTGGCATATGGTGGTGAGGACATCCTAAAGAATTCCATCCACTATTTCCTGACGAAGGGGGACAACAGAAAAATTCTTATCCCAGAGTTTTCATGGTGGTACTACAACAGAGTGGCAAGTGAATGTGACGGTGTGTTTGAGATGTATCCCTTGCATGAGCAGGAGGACACTTTTGCCTATGACGTGAATGAAATCATCGAATACACCAACCGTGTACATCCTCGCATGTTGTTGCTGGCTTCGCCAAATAATCCTACGGGCAACAGCTTGAGCAGTGAGGAAATCGGACGCATTATGGAGAATATCCCTAACGATACGATGGTGCTGGTGGATGAGGCGTACGCGTCGTTCATCACAAGCGATGTTGATTATATTGCCCCCTTGGTGAACAAATATTCCAACCTCATCATTTCACGCACATTGTCGAAGTTCTACGGATTGCCAGGACTTCGCTGTGGTTTTGGTTTCATCGGTAAGGGACACGACCAATTCTTGAGCTATGTGAACAAATATTTAGGCTACAACCGCTTCAGTGAGGCGGTGGCTTTGGCTGCCCTCGACAGCGACGAGCACTACCGTAAGGTGGCTGAACAGATGGATTGGGGACGTCAGCTATACAAGAAGGAGCTGGGCAATCTTCCCGGTTTCAAGGTGTATAAGAGTGTAGCCAACTTCATCCTCATCAAGTATCCTATTGCCATCAAGGAGGCTTTGCAAAAAGAATTGGCTGCACAGGACTACAAAATCAAGTTTATGGGCGACCCGGGCTTGGAGTCATGCTTACGCATCACACTCGGAAGACCCGAACAGACACAAGTCGTATGTGACACTATCAAAAAAGTCTTCCTCAACTCTAAACTCTAAACTCTAAACTCCTAACTCCTAACTCCTAACTCCTAACTCTAAAACTCCTAACTCCTAACTCCTAACTCCTAACTCTAAACTCTAAACTCTCTACATGAAAGCAGTGATTCTTGCAGCAGGTATCGCATCACGTCTGCGCCCCCTCACGAATGACCGTCCTAAGTGTCTGTTGGAAATCGGTGGAAAATGTCTCTTACAACGCTCATTCGACGGACTTATTCAGAACGGAATCACGGAGTTCGTAGTGGTGACGGGCTATCTGCATGAACAAATAGAGGCATTCCTCAACAACCGATACCAGGGGGTGGCCATTACATATATTTATAATGAGCAGTATGCCTCCACCAACAACATCTATTCCCTTTGGTTGGCACGTCCAGAAGTGGAGGGAAAGGAGATGCTGCTGTTGGACAGCGATATTCTCTTCGACCCCCAAATTGTGGCACGTCTCTTAGCTTCCGAGCATCAGGACATACTCGCCCTCAACAATCACCCATTGGGTGAGGAGGAAATGAAGATTGTGCCTGATGGGGAGGGTAAAGTGAAGGAAATCAGCAAGACTTGTGCCATTTCCGATGCAACAGGCGAGTCTATTGGCATCGAAAGAATGTCTGCTTCTTACACCACTGCCTTATATAAAGAACTGAAGGTGATGATGGAGCAGGAGGGGCTGGTCAATATTTTCTACGAACGTGCCTTCGAACGGCTTATTCCACAAGGTCACACTTTCTGGATAGAAGACACCACCGATCTTTTCTCTACTGAACTGGACACGGTGGAGGATTTCAATTCTGCCAAGGAACTCATTCCTGCCGAACTGTATTAACCAGCCCATGCGTTGGGCGATCTTGCTCTAAACTCTAAACCCTAAACTCCTAACTCCTAACTCCTAACTCCTAACTCTAAACTCTAAACTCTCATGGCTTCTTACGACATACGTCCACTGCAATTGCGTATCCTCGACATCTTGATGGCCGTGCATCAAGTGTGTGAGGAGCATGGATTGCGGTATTACATCATTGCAGGCACCTTGCTGGGGGCTGTACGGCACAAGGGGTTCATCCCGTGGGACGACGACCTCGACATCGGCATGCCGCGCAAGGATTATGACCTGCTGATGGCTCATGCCAAGGATTGGATGCCTGAGCCTTTCGAGGTGGTGAGTTACGAAACCGACAAGACCTACCCTTTGCCGTTTGCAAAGATTCAAGATGCCAGCACCACGCTGATTGAACGCATGCACCTGAAATATCTGGGAGGCATCTATATTGACGTATTTCCATTGGATGGCATGACTGCCAACCCGATTGTGCAGCGCTGGCACTTCGCCAGATATTTCTATCTGAAAAAGGTGCAATATTTCCTCTACCGTGACCCTTACCGGCATGGGCATGGACCTTCTTCATGGATTCCCTTGCTGTGTAGAAAGTTCTACACGTTGGAGGAGGTGCAGGAGAAGATGAAACGAATGCAGAAAGCGTATGACTTTGATGCTTCAGAACTGGTGGTTGACCATGATGATGGAAGAAAGGGCATCATGCCACGCAGCATCTTGGGCACACCCACGCCCATTCTTTTTGAGGGCAAACAGGTGATGGGCGCAGAAAGTCCTGATGCTTATCTGTCACAGAAATATGGAGACTACATGACCATTCCACCTGGTTCCAAGCAGAAGCAACACAATTTCCATTTGTTGGATTTGGAGAAGAGTTACCGAGAAGGAGTCCATTGAATGTGGATTCCTTCTCTTTTTTTCTCAACTTTGACTTCAGTCATTTTTTCTTTTTTCGGCAGCGAACAGATGGGCGCATGGATAAAGCCAAGGTGTTTCCCGTCAGAAAAACAGGAATCAGATACCAATTCTTGGGTGAGAACAACTTCATCACAATGTTCTCAATGCGGAACAGTCCTGTCATGAATGGGTGATGGTATTTGCTGTAGCAGTAGATTTTGGAAATGAACCGCTCTTTACGGATGGTTTTCTTGTCTCCACCAGAGGATGCTCCATGGGCGTGCAGGAACCTGACGGTGGGATAAACCACATTCTGATAGCCTGAGCTTTCCAATCGGCGAGCTATGTCGTATTCTTCATGGAAGAGGAAGATGTTCGTGTCAAATCCCCCTATTTCCCAAAACACTTCGGCACGGAACATCATGAAACTGCCATTGATTTCGGACACGACAAAGGGTTCTGTGCGGGTGAGGTCACTACGCTTGGGATAGCGTTGGGGGAAAAGGTGCTCAAAAATGTCATCGCCAAACAAGTCACGACGAATGCCGAACTTGTGACGGAAGGCATAGGCAGTGCCGTGGGGGCGGTATTGCTGGGGTGTGATGACTCCTGTTTCGGGATGGGTGGAGAGGTGGTTGACCAAGGGGGTGATGCAGTCTTCCACCAATAAGACATCGCTGTTGAGAAAACAAAGGATTTCGCCCTCGGCTTGTTCTGCACCCAACATGTTGCCTAACCCGAACCCCATGTTGAGCTTACTCCTGACGATGGGATGACGCTCCTGAACAAGCTGCAGCAGGCGCTCATAGTTCGCCTGCTCACTGTGGTTGTCCACAATGATGATCTCATAGTCCTCCACCCCATGGAACGTTTCTATGGATTGAACGCATTGAGCCGTAATGTCAGGCGTATTGTAATTTAGGATGATGAAAGATACCATGTAATTTACAATTTGACAATGTACTATGTACAATTTAAGTTTGACTTCGTCGAGCTAAAGGTTCGGATGTTCCAAACGCTTCATTTTCAACAACGAATAAAACGAATCATTCTAATTTACCATGCGGCGAGAAGATGTATTTCCCTAATGCCGCAAGCGGCTACGAATGGAATCGAATGGCTACACTCAGCATTCGTTTTTATTCGTTGCACCTTTAGGTGCATTGTGCATTGTATAAATTCGTCATATTCGAAATATTCGTTGTTGAAAAAAGCATCCGAACCTTTAGCTCGACGAAGTCAAACTTCAGTGTACAATTGATTTGATGGACAATGGGAATCCGTGGTTTAGGCTTTCTTCTTACGCATCTTATGTTTCAGTTCCCTTCTTCGTTCGAAAGCTTCAAGTTTCTGAATAGCCAATGTTGTTGCCCATTCGGCATCCCATCCCCGCAACTCAGCATACTTGCCGATGAGTTTCTTCAAGGCAGGACGCACATGCGTCAGGCGCATCAGGTTCTTGACACACTCTTCGCGGCTGGGATTCTCCACAAATTTGGAACGATTGATGTCTATGGTCGTGATGTGATATCCTGTGGGAGATTCCTTGTCTTCCCGATAGAGGAAATTGGAAAGGTTGGTGTCACCATGCAGAAAACCTTTCTCGTGCATGTCAACGAGAAAATGTGCCAAAGCATCGAAAAGGTCATCGTGCTGCTCCCATTCCTCACGCAAGATGCGGGCATCGGGATCGCCACAATAAGTTGTGACGATATAGCCTTGTTTGTACAATCCCCCATGATAGCCTTCTATACAAGCAATGGGGTCGGGCGTGCTGATGCCCAGTTCCTGCAGTTTCAGAGCATAGGTGTAGGCTCGCTTGGCTTTGCTCGGACGACGGAATGTGTAGTCGAAGCGTTGGTGGAAAAGTGGGGGGTGAAATCGCTTGACGACAATGTTCTCCCCACTCTCCAGTTTGAACACTCTCACCTGATTGCGCGAATCATAAATGAGCACACCCTCCCTGTCGAACTTATGGGGCACTTCATTGACGAACTGCGTCAATGATTCATATTCAGGATTGACTATACTCTTATACGTCATCGGGCAATCGTGATGTTGTTCTGTTTGGCAAATTCGCGATAGGGCAATTCCAAATTGATGTAATAGAAGTTATGCTGTATCTGCTTCTCCTTGGGTGGGGGTGTCATGTAGTCGCCATACATTTCGGTCAGATACTGGTGGGCGTCTGACACACCCAAGAACTTCTTGCCCTCGAACTCATATTCCTTGGGCTCTCCGAGTATCTTCTTCGCCACTATGCCACGGAACACGGAGTCGTAGTCTATCACCTGTTCACAGTCGTCAAACTTGTACTGCGTCATCAAACGCTGCACCTTGTCCTGCAACTGCTGGAGGGAATACATCTTGTGGATGAGCAGCGGCCACCATGAACGTGGTCCTTTGCCGTGCTTGAAGGGGTCTCTGCCACGGAAGAAGAGCAGATGGCGCCAGAATTTATACTTTTTCAGGTGCTTGGTCGCCACAGCCTTGTCTGACGGGATGCCGTCGATGGGGAAGATGTCCACATAGATGCCTTCGGGAAAGTTGAAGTCGGGACGTTCCAACACCGTGGTGCTGGAATCTTCCACTTTGGCAAATGGGTAGGGATAGTCGGAACGGTTGTGAGGACCCACCACCTCGAAGGGTGCTGGCATCCATTCGTGGCAGTGTGCCAGCAGAAGGTCGTAGTCGGGACGGGGCATGCAAATGTCCATGTCGTCATCCCAAGGTATGAATCCCTTGTGTCGCACAGCCCCGAGCATGGTTCCTGCCCATAAGTAATAGCGCAGATGGTGCTCACGACACACCTTGTCGATGCATTCGAGCATGGGGACAAGCCTTGCCTGCAAGGTCTTGATGTCGTAGTTGGCAGTATTGATTAGTCTCATAATTCCTTATTTAAGTTCGCAAGTGCTCCACTTTCTTGTAGTTATCGAATTGAGAGAAGTCATCGACGCTTGTTATGCTGTTGTCCTTCTCGTAGCCAGGTATCGTCGTTGACTTCGTTTACCCCATTTTGCTTCGTCATTTCCGAAAGTTAAGTTCCTTGTATAATTTCACATAAGCTGCAATGTGCTTCTCGTAACTGAATTCCTTGGCATGGTTCTTCACCTTCTCTATCTGGGTGGCATCAGCATAAAAGCCTGCAAGTCGCTGTTTCACCACCGCTGCCATGTCGTCTGGATGCAGATGCTCCCACACCATGGCGCAATCGCCACAAATCTCGGGCAGGCAGGTGGCTGTGGAAATGAACACAGCCTTGCCGAACTGCATCGCCTCTATGGCTGGCAGTCCAAAACCTTCGCCTACGCTGGGGAAGAGAAATGCCTCGCAATGTCGATAGAGCCACACTTTCTCTTCTGCTGAGATTTTTCCTGTCAAATAGGCATTCTTGGTGGGCAACTGCTCTATGTGTTCACGCACCACCTTTGAATAGGCAAAATGGTCGTCTCCACACACATACAGGTCATGGTCGGGGAAGTGCTTCATCATGTCCACCAGCAGATGGAAGTTCTTTTTGGGACGTATCTGTCCGATGGCAAAGAAGAATGGCCTACCTGTGGCAAAAGGCGGTTTGCTTTCGGGCTGTCCGGTGATGTCCTCCACACCATTGTAGATGACCCTGACGGGCTTTCCCTTCAGGTTGAACTGTTCCTCAATCTGTTTCCCCACAAACTTGGAGATACAGGTGACAGCATCTGCCTGATTGATGGCATGCTGCAGAACAATTTTATGCTTCTGCTGACGAATCCAATTCTTTTCGGTGAGGTAGTTCAAGTCGTGAATGGTCAACACAAACTTGCCACACCGCCCACGTCTGCGTTTCAATTGCTGCTGCGTGATGGAATGCCACAAGTCCACCGATGGCAATCCCTTGCTGAAATACTTATGAAACTTACGCCGCACGTGTGTCGTTTCCACCAATGGACCAAAATCCTTCTCATAGGCAGGAGGTAACAGAAAATGAAACTTCAACGCCTCATCTTCCATCTTCGAGTACCATTCAGCGTAATTCTTGGCAATCTGACCAAAACCGCTGGTAGGATTGCCTATATCGCACAAGTCGAGCAAGACCGTTTTCTTTTCCATGCCACAAAGGTAAAGAATAATTGGGAATTAGGAATGAGGAATGAGGAATTATTTGCCAATCAAGGTGTTTTTTTCACAGAAAAGAAACAATTCCTCATTCATCATTCCTCATTCCTCATTATTTTTCACTACCTTTGCCCACATGAATATACTCGTCGTACGATTTCGTCAGATGGGCGATGCCATCCTCGCCACCTCGTTGCTCAACACGCTGCGCCACAACTTTCCCGAGGCACAGATTCATTTTGTGCTGAATGAGAAGATTGCCCCCCTGTTTGAAGGGCATCCTTCCATTGACCGCATCATCACGTTCACCGAAGAGGAGCGCCACCATCTCATTCACTACCTGAAACGCGTGTGGCAAATCGTACACCAAACGCACTATGATGTCATCATCGACATGCGCAGCACTGCCAACACCATGCTGTTTGCACGATTTTCACCCCACACTCCCTATCGCATCGGAGTGAAGAAGGGATACACCCGTTTGGCATTCAACCACATGATTCCACCCTGTGGCAGCAAATCGATGGTGGAGCACGACGTCAGTTTCGCCTCACCCCTCAATGCCATCCAGCCCATCCAACCCGTGAAGGAGTTTACCCTCCACATCACCGACGAAGAGAAGCAGTCGTTTGGCGACTACCTGCAAAAGCAAGGCATCAATCTCTCCAAACCCATTATGCTGGCAAATGTCACTGCCAAACTGGCTTCGAAAGTGTGGGAAGAGGACCGCATGGTGTGGGTGCTTGACCAATTCATCAAACAATACCCCGACTTTCAGATTCTTTTCAACTACGCTCCAGGACAAGAGAAAACCAATGCCTTCCGTGTCTATGAGAAATTGGGCAAACCCCAACAAGTGTTCATCGATGTACAGGCGCGTTCATCCAGAGAACTGGTGGCGATGGGCTATTTCATGACACTCTTCTTTGGCAACGAAGGTGGCGCACGTCACATCATGCATGCCACAGGATGTCCCTCATTGGTCATCTGCGCCCCTGGCAACAACAAGTCTGTGTGGCTGCCACAAAACAGTGTACCTGCTGAAGGCATTGCCCCTGCCGACCTTGCCAACTCTCAAACATTGGCATCCATGAGCAAGGAGCAACAATACGACCTCATCACCCAAGAACTGGTGTGGGAAAAACTGAAAGATTTCGTGCAACGCTTGCCTTAGAGGGAATCATCTTGCTCATTTTAGGGATTTCCCTACACTTTCATCTTACTGGTATGTTGGGACGTATGACATCCGCTGCACCCTTCTGAAACGAGTGGCTTGACCAAAGGAAGTCAAACCACAACCAAACTAACGAAGATTGGAGAAGAACGTGGGCGAATCGTCCAGTTCAATCACCTCCAAATCCTTTATCTCTTTACCATCAACGACGAAACGCACCAACGTCCGAACCGGTTGCCAGCCCGATCTTCCAGCCGCTCCGGGATTGATGTGCAGAAGATGAAGTTGTAAATCGTTCTCCACTTTCAGCAGATGGGAGTGCCCCGATATGAAGAGTTGAGGAGGATTGGCATAGATTTGGCGGCGAATACTGGCATCATACCTGCCAGGATAGCCGCCAATGTGCTTCATGAGCACATCCACCTCCTCACACTTCCATCTGTACACCTCTGGGAAACGCAACCGCATGTCGCAGTTGTCAATGTTGCCATACACAGCACGAAGAGGAGCCATCGCCTCCAACTTATCCGCCACTTCCATTGACCCGATGTCGCCCGCATGCCATATCTCGTCACACTCCTTCAGGTACTTCTCATAACGTTCGTCCCAATACCCATGTGTGTCAGACAACAAACCTATCTTCTTCATTTTTTTTATTTTTTATTTTGTTCTTTTTCTTGTCCCCACGCCCTTTTGCGACCTTTAATCATTAGCAATCAACATGTTGCAGAAGGTTTAAATCCACATCCCTATATCTCTTATAGGAAATCCCCTACCCT
>SAMEA3663010__coassemble_144_pt1 | contig 35431 bp, 31 predicted proteins | sample SAMEA3663010__metabat2_low_PE_015 | metagenome-assembled genome bin SAMEA3663010 (sample SAMEA3663010) | pig gut metagenome | biome: pig gut; feature: pig-associated habitat; material: faeces | place: France | collected 2012 | reverse complement strand
CTTCGGCGGCTTTAGAAAAATAAGAAAAAACAAAAGAAAATAAGAAAAAATAGAGAATGTGGAGTACTTTTTTCTTGTATTTTCTTATTTTTTCTTGTTTTTCTGAAGCCTGCAAAGCGGTAAAAAGATTTCCGAACCTTGAATGCTCTTACACCGAACTGACGTTAAACCTGCGGAAAAATGAGGTTATTTGGAAGGATAACCTACGGGATTGTTAATCAGTGGGATCTGATTGTCGTTTAGTCCAAGGAGCGTACTGATGGCTTTGCTGTCCATCGTACCACGTGGAACTGTGCACAGCCCGGCTGCAGAACAGAAGAGGTTGATGTTTTCGCAAACGATGCCCGTATCAACAGCAACCATCCATTGGGCGTGTTGATTGTTGCTGCGGAATTTGTCCATGTCTGCCACCATGAGAAGCACAACTGGAGCATTCTTGACAAAATCTTGTCCGGATGCCATGATGCCACGATGGTCACCTGATGCTACTTGCGTGAGGGTGTTGGCTTGGGGATCGTAGAGTGAAACGCTCTTTTCGGTGAAGACATACAGGCGGATTTCTTGCCGATTCATGGCGGTTGGCGAAGTGAGGTGCCCGTCTTCGCGGTTCTGTCCTTGTGCTGCCCAAAGCAAGTCGCTCAGGTCTTGCTCGGAAAGTGCCTTTGCACTATACTCGCGTACAGATTTACGTTGTTTATAAGTCTCCATGACAGAAATCGTCTGACGTTTCATGTCGGGAGTTGGTAACTTTGTTGTCTGGGCAAAGCATGAGATGCCCATCAGCAGGAATGTTGTTACTAATGATTGTTTCTTCATGTGTTTGTTGGTTTTGTGGGTTTTGACGAATTTTGTTGCAAAAGTAGTAAAAAATCATGGGAAATGACTATCTTTGCACAAGAAAAATAAGTAGGTGAACAAAAATGGTTTATATAATGCGGCAAGCCGCATGGTTTTCTAGGACAATAATTTCCAATAATTCCCCCAAAATTGACTTCGTCGAAAGGTTGGTTCCAATAATAATTATTGGACTCAAGTTTGACTTCGTCGAGCTAAAGGTTCGCAAGTGCTCACCTTCTTAGGAGTGAAAGGAGCTAGAGGAGTTAGAGGAGTGAAAGCCAAATGTGATGCTGGTGTCAGAGTTTCGGCTTTTTAACTCCTGAGCGGAGCGAAAACTCCTTATAACTCCTTTAACTCCAACGAAATAAAACAACAGAAACTTAAATTACTTAAAAAATATGGCAACATTTTGGACAAAACGCAACGAAGACGTTGAAAATGAAAAGACGGCGATGCCCTGGGGCGAGTTGTTTGTAAGGGGCGACAGGAACATCCCTCGCCGCAGACGGCTGAGAGTGGCATTGTTCGATTTAGATGGCACACTCGTCGATACAGAAGACCAATATACAGTGTTTTGGGGAGCGACGGCTCGTAAGTACCGCCCGGATGTGCCGCGGCTCGAGCATCTCATTAAGGGAACTACGCTTGCTCAAATCTTTGACACTTATTTCCGGAACCCTCAGTGGCAAACTGAGATTACAAAAGGACTGAATGCTTGGGAAGCACAAATGCGCTATGAGTTCTATCCTGGTGCCCTCGACCTGCTCCACGACCTGAAACGGAATGGAGTGAAATGTGCGGTTGTGACGAGTTCCAATATTCCAAAAATGGAAAGTGTCAGGCGGCAGATTGAGCATTTCGATGCTTTGTTCGACAAGGTGCTTACCGCGGAAGATTTTGCCGCATCGAAACCTGCCCCCGATTGCTATTTGTTGGGCGCAAAAGTATTTGGCGCGGATATTGATGAATGTGTGGTGTTTGAGGATGCCTACACTGGGCTGCAGGCAGGCATGGATTCTGGCATCTTTACCATTGGCATCACAACTGGACATACACGGGAGGAAATGGCAGACCGATGCAATTACGTCATTGAGAGCTACGAGGGACTGACATACGAAGGACTTGTTCGGATTCTCGGGGAAAATTTCGTTTGACAATGTTCTGACGGAGACATTCTCGTTTGGTCGATTTTGTTTTCCTGATGACCCGATAATGTATTTTTAATGTATTGTTTTTGTTTCTTTTTATATCACAAAATGTATCCTTTTAATTTAGGAATTTGCAACGAAGCCCTCATTTTTAGGGGTGTTTTAGGAGGTTGAATGGTTTTTTTTGAGAATTTTATTGTTTTTTGTTGAAAAAAGTTTGTGTGGAATAGAATAATTCTATACATTTGTATCAAGAAATAGATACGAATATGTTCAGCATTGTTTCAATCACTATTATTTTTATTTTGGTCGTGGCTCTATCTATTATTATATATATGTATAATAAGGAAAAGCAAAAGGGTGAGAAATATAAGCAAGGGATTATTGCTCAAAAGGAATACTTGCAAAACATGAGCCATGACATCCGAACCCCGATGAATGCCATCTGCGGTTTCTCTCAGATTCTGTGCAATAGGCAAATTCGTGAAATGCTGTCTGAGGAAGAGATTTCAGAGTATGGTGTCATCATCCAGAGCAATACGGATTTGCTGAGCACGTTGGTGAATGATATCCTTGACATCTCGGATATGGAGAGCGGAAAGTATCGCATGAATATCGGGATTTGCAATGTGAATGATGTGTGCCGAAAAGCCATCAGTACTGTGAAATACCGTTGTCCAGATGGTGTGAATATGTACATGACGACAGATGTGGACGATGCCTATACGATTGAGAGCGACACGAAGCGTGTGGAGCAAGTGATCATGAACTACTTGACCAATGCGGAAAAGCATACCGAATCAGGGGAAATTCATGTACACGTTTCGTTGGATGAAAATCCAGGCATGGTCACGTTCTCTGTGACGGACACGGGTGAAGGTGTCCTTCCAGAAAATGCAGAGCGCATTTTTGGACGTTTCGAGAAGTTCAACACCATCAAAGGCGGTACGGGGCTTGGATTACCCATCTGCCGAAAGATTGCCACGCAATTGGGTGGTGAAGCAAAATTGGATATTACACATCAAGGCAAGGGGGCGCGTTTCATCTTCACGCATCCAGTGAGAGCGTAAAATGCTTCCAAGGCTACCGTTCATCTTCGGTAGCCTTGATTGTTTTTAGGATGATTTTCGTGAGGAAGAAGAGGAGGATTGCCAACAATAGGTAGCCCACATAGATGAGTGTCGTCCACGATACCGCCAGATAGACCAGCATGGCGGCTCCGAGAATTTTTGTCAGATGGATGATGCCGGGCATGAAATAGAAATGGTGATACACTTCGTCTATCACTGCGATGAAGGTGATGATGACAAGCCAGAGCACGACTACGAGTGCCGCCATCAAGGGCGGAAGCACGAGTGGGTTAAGGGTGGGGTGGAAATAGTATTCTTGCCAGAATTCGGGAACGAAATTTTGTACGGAAGCATAGATGGAAGCCATAATGGCGACTAATTGGAGGAATAGGGCGGGATAGGGACTTCGCATTTCTTCGAGGAAATTGGGAAGGTGGAAAAGTTCTTGTTTCCTGACCGTCTTCTTTCTTCCGATGATGATGGCAGCGAGTCCTATGGCAACAAGTGCAGACATCCAGATGGCACGGCTGCTTGATAAGGCATCCAGCATCTCCGATATGAGGTCATTGGGTGTTACCCCTCTTAACAGTTCGGTTTCAGGAATCCAGCCCATCGTTGTTTGGTTACTTGCCACTTTCACCCAGATGGAATCAATTGAGTCGCCAGGAATGGTCTTAATGGCTGCTACGGCTATGATATCATTCTTGTAAACATGACAAGTGTCCATGACGAGATCTCCTTCGCGAGGGATGAGTTTCAGAGAGTCTGCCTTCACGAGAAAGTTGAAGTTTTCGGAGTAATGATGCGTTAATCTGAACACCATCGAATCCACCTGTTGAGGGGTGAGGCTCATCAGTGTGGAGTCCTTCACAATGGCTGTGTCCACGATGTTGACGATGGTGGGAATAGAATCACTGTCGGCAGGAATCGTGCTTGATGCTTGTGGGGAAGTCCCTCCTACGCAGGAAACGATGAGTATGGCAAGGATAAAATATAGAATCTTTCTCATTGTAGGTATAGTCTCATAAAACAGTTCTTGCAGTCAAAGTCCAGTCGGAAATTTTTTCCGTTTGCCAATTGGAGCATCCAGTCTTCTTTCCTTCCGCAGGGTTTTGTTCTCAAGCACATGCCCAATTGGCGTCTGATGCAGTATTTGGAGATCATGACAGGAGTGTCCTTGTCATGAGTCTGTTCGTAAGGGGTTTCCGTTTTGATGGTGACTGGCGTATGTGCTTGCCTTTCCAGAGGATAGAACTTTCTCCTTTCCTCCGTCAGTCCGGCAGATAACTGACGTCGCCATTGGCTCAGCATGGATGAAGGGATGAAATAGTTCTTGGTGGGGTGGATGGTCACTTGTTGCGCTTCAAAAATCGTATCGCCGAGTTTGCTCAATTGTCGTATGATATTGTCTTGCTGATGGGTGCGTGCCAGTTCGAAGGTCTCTTCAATGTTCACCGAAGCCGTCAATCCATCTTCGTCAGTCATCGTGATGTGGTCTTCATACACATCAATCACCACAGAAATCTTTCGTTCCGCCGATGGCTTGCTGAGCATCTTGTCCCATTCGATGTCTTGATTCCGATAGTATTTTATCCCTTTGACTGGGTGGAAAGCGATAGTGTTGCTCACTCTGAAGCCAACCAGATTTCCTCGTTCCATGTAACATAATCCATCGCCATTGTGTAATGCCATGTCGGGAGTCATTGGCTCTCCCATTGACTTGGGCGTGTCGATGTTTGCATCAGGTTTGCTCACATCTTTCACAAATCCGCGGTTGAAACTCTTTCTCACATTTGGTTCAAAGAGCAGGTTTACATGTCCTGATGAGGCTCTGCAGAACTCTTTCGGATGCTTGGCAATCAACTTGTTCAGCGCTTCTGAATATGCAGCCGTCACGTTCTTCACATAATCCACATCTTTCAGTCGTCCTTCGATTTTCAGCGAGGAGGCTCCAGCCTTTAGCAATGCTTCCAGATGGTCTATTTGACAATTATCTTTTAATGAGAGCAGGTGCTTGTCTCTCATCACCGTCTTTCCATCGACAAGGAGGTCGAATGCCATGCGGCATACTTGTGCACATTCTCCTCTGTTTGCGCTTCGTCCAAACAAAGCCTCGCTGGCATTGCATCGTCCACTCAGAGAAACACACAATGCCCCGTGCACAAAGACTTCCAGTTTTGTACCGGGGCATTTTTCATGTATCTCCGTGATTTCTTCAATTGTCAGTTCTCGTGCCAACACCACCTGTGGAAATCCCAACTCCTCCAGCATCTGCACCTTCTCCACAGTGCGATTGTCCATCTGTGTGCTGGCATGGAGTGGGATAGGGGGCAGATTCAACGACAGCAATCGCAAGTCCTGTACGATCAGCGCATCCACGCCAATGTCGTGCAGTTGCCAGATGAGCCGTTCCACCTCCTGCATTTCCTTGTCAAAGATGAGCGTGTTCACCGTCACATAGACTTTCGCCTTGTACAAATGCGCGAATGCAACGAGCCGTTCGATGTCCTCCACGCTGTTGCCCGCAGCAGCCCTTGCTCCCCATGCAGAGGCACCTATATAGACAGCATCAGCACCGTGCCTGATAGCCTCGATGCCAATGTCTGCTGTTTTTGCGGGTGCGAGAAGTTCGATGGGGCGCATTAGTTGATGTCTTCAATATTGAATGGCGTTTCTTGATACACGTAGTAGTTCAGCCAGTTGGTGTAGAGCAGGTTGGCTGCAGCACGCCATCGGACGACGGGCGTTTGTGTGGGGTCATCTTTGGGGTAGTAGTTGAGGGGCAAGTTGATGGGTTTCCCCTTCTTCAAGTCGCGTTTGTACTCCCCGTCCAATGTCAGGGGGGAATATTCCAAGTGGCATGTGATGAAGAACTCTCTGCCGTTCCTTGCTTCCACAATGGTCACGCCGGCTTCCTTGCTGTCAGCAATGATGTGTAGCCCTGGCACTTTCTCTATATCCTTGCGATATACCTCGCAATGACGGCTATGAGGAGCATAGAATACATCGTCAAAACCACGAAAGATGGGCAGTTCGGGAGCCAGCATCTGATGCTCGAACACTCCGAAAATCTTGTTTGTTGTATTGTATTTAGGCACCCCATAGAAATGATACAAGCCTGCAAATGCCGCCCAACACACATAAATGGTGCTGGTCACGTGACTGTGTGCCCAATTAAATACCTCTTGCAACTCCTTCCAGTAGGTCACCTCCTCGTAGCTGATGAATTCCAACGGTGCTCCCGTCACGATGAGCCCGTCGTACTTCTCCTTCTTCATCTCCTCAAAGTTGCGGTAGAATGCCATCATGTGCTCGATGGGTGTATTCTTGCTTGTGTGAGACTTGATTTTCATGAACTCCACCCTGATTTGCAGCGCTGAATTTGAGAGAATGCGGATAAAATCCGTTTCCGTCGTGATTTTCAGCGGCATGAGGTTGAGCACAGCCAAGCGTAGCGGACGAATCTGTTGACTGTCCGCCCGCTTGTAACCCATCGTGAAGATATTTTCCCTTTTCAACTCGTTGATGGCAGGGAGTTGGTCGGGTAAGATTAAAGGCATTATTTATTTTTAATGTAATCAACAATCCAAGCGCCCACTTCCTTTGTGCCATACTTGGCACCACCTTCCACCTGAATTTCGGGGGTGCGTACATTCTGGTCGAGAGAAGCGTTCACTGCCTCACGGATGAGGGCACCTTCTTCCTTCAGGTCAAAGTATTCGTAAAGCATAGCGACAGACAGGATCTGTGCCAAGGGATTAGCAATGTTCAGTCCCTTAGCCTGTGGCCAACTGCCGTGGATAGGCTCAAACACAGGGGTGTGCTCACCAGTCGATGCAGATGGCAGCAAGCCCATAGAACCTGTGATGCAAGAACCCTCATCGGTCAAGATGTCGCCGAATGTGTTCTCCGTCACCATCACGTCGAAGAACTTAGGCTCCTGAATCATGCGCATGGAAGCGTTGTCCACATACATGAAGTCGGTGGTCACATCGGGATACTGTGGTGCCATTTCCTGAGCCACGGCACGCCACAGACGGCTCGATGCCAGCACGTTTGCCTTATCCACCACTGTCAGGTGCTTTCTGCGCTGACGGGCATACTGGTAAGCCACCTTCAAGATGCGCTCCACCTCTGCACGGCTGTAAGCGTTTGTGTCGTAAGCATAGTCGTTGCCCTCCTTCTTCTCGCCGAAGTACATGCCGCCTGTCAATTCGCGGATGCAGATGAAGTCGGCACCACGCACCAACTCATCCTTCAGTGGTGATTTGTGTACGAGGCAGTCGAAAGTCGTCACAGGACGTACGTTGGCAAACAAACCCAATTTCTTTCTCATCGCCAGCAGTCCCTGCTCGGGGCGCACCTTTGCGTTCGGGTTATTGTCAAACTTGGGGTCACCTACTGATGCAAACAGAACGGCGTCTGCATCCATACAGGTCTGGAAGGTTTCTTCTGGGAATGGGTCGCCCACCTCGTCAATGGCGTGTGCGCCACAGATAGCCTCCTTGTAACTTATTTCATGTCCAAACTTCTCAGCAACGGCGTTGCATACAGCGACGCCTTGCTCCATAATCTCTGGTCCGATACCGTCACCGGCCAATACTGCAATTTTCAGTTTCATCGTTTTATTTAGTTAGGAGTTAGGAGTTAGGAGTTAGGAGTTAGGCTGACACTATGCGCTATCCGCATGGCAACTCCTAACTCCTCACTCCTAATTCCTCACTCAATTATAAATTCTTTCGTGCAGCACCTTGTCTTCCATGAAACACGGGTGTACAGGGCCGTAGCCATGTCCGAACTCATATTCGGCACCCAGCGCAATCGCCTTGCTGATGAATTCCTCGCCTTTCTCCACCGCCTCATTCAAGCCATATCCTTTCGCCAGATAGGTAGCGATGGCAGATGAGAACGAGTCACCTGTGCCGTTCACGTTATGTGTGGCGATGCGGCGTTTCCGAAATTCCCTCACCTCGCCAGTCTCAGCATTGTAGAGGAAGTCCGACAGCATGTCTTGTGCTGGCATACTACGTCCCGCCATCACTTGGCTCTCCATGCTCTTCACGATGACGCTGTTGCCCCATTGTCCCAGTTCCTTGATGTCCTCACTGATGTTTGTGATTTTCCGTTTCAGCAACACCTCCGCCTCACGGAAATTCGGGGTGATGAGCGTTGCTATCGGGAAAAGTTTCTCCTTGTAGGCATCGATGCTCTCATTGCTCACCAGTTGTACACCATTGCTGTCCACAATCACAGGGTCAATCACCTTCTTTACGTTCGGGTACCGTTTCAGCAACTCTGCCACTCCGTCGATAATTTCAGCCGTGGGCAGCACCCCCGTCTTGATGCACTGCGCACCCACATCGCCCAGAAACGACTCCGCTTGGCTCACCACCAGTTCTGCTGGCAGTGGGGTCACACTTTTCACCTTCCGGGTGTCCTCATCCACAATGCCCGTCAGCGCACAAGCCGCATAGCCACCACAAGCCGTAATCGCTTTGATGTCAGCCTGCATGCCCGCACTGCCCAAGGGTTCACTGCCCGCTATCAGAAACACGATGTTAAGTTGCTTCTTCATGTACCTTATTTATAATTGGGTGCAAAGTTACGACTTTTCATCGTATAAGTAGCGTTTTTTTCTTCTTTTTCTTGTCTTACTCCCCAAACTTATGACTTTTCAGCCTCAGTTTTTTATGCATCGGCAAAGACCTTCCCGTCTTCGAGCGTGATCTGTAGTTGGGTGTATTCGCAGTGGAAGTCGTTTTTCAGGCGGCTCAGATAGCGGGTACTTTCCCACTTACACATCGGCAGGTCGTGCAACAGATAGTTGCCGCAAGTCTGAGGTTCCGTAGCAGGCACCTTGTCTTGTGTGAGAATCCATTCGAGACATTCGATGGTCAAACGTCTCATGTCCTCTACGGAGTAGGTTCCCGTCATGATGATATACATGCCCGTGAGGCATCCCATAGGACCCACATACACCACATCCTCCTTCGCTTCCGAATTGCGGAACCATGTTGCCATCAGGTGTTCCAGGCTGTGCATGGCAGCAGGTGCCACAGCGGGCTCTTGGTTAGGCTCTGTAATGCGCAGGTCGAACGTCGTAAACCCTTTGTCTTCGCGTGAAACATAAATGCCCGGTTTCAGATGGGTGTGATCGATGGTAAAACTTTGTATTACTTCCATAATGTTTATGTTGAAAATATAATGTATCTATTTAAAAGCGAAAAAGCGCTAATCTCACGACTATCGCTTTTCTGTTCTCAATAAGTATTAATTTTTTTAAGGTAAAAAGATTGTTTTTAGGATGTTGCAAAGGTACGGACTTTTGCCCCTCTTCACAAACAAAAAAACATGTTTCTTAACATCTGTGTTCGGACACAGCCCCTTTTTTAGCCCTTTTTTTGTTAAAAATAATGCTTTTTCCCCATGTGGGAATAACTTTTTTCCAAATTATCCAAGTGGTTAACGTCAGTTCGGTGTAAGAGCATTCACGGTTCGGAAATCTTTTTACCGCTTTGCGGGCTTCAGAAAAACAAGAAAAAATAAGAAAATACAAGAAAAAAGCACTCCACGTTCTTTATTTTTTTTTCTTATTTTCTTTTGTTTTTTCTTGTTTTTTTCAAGCCGCCGAAGGCGTAATTCTTACACCGAACTCACGTAAGTGTTTAATTTTGCGGTTGTACGTTTAAGCGGTTTTATACGGCAGACCAGATTGTGAATAGAGAAGCCGCTGTTATCCTGAAATCAGCAAGTGCACCGTGCCGACTTGTAGAGACTGTTGGCAAGTAAAAGATTGCTCCAAAAGTAAAAATAGATGTTAATTCTGGCCAAATAGTTATTATTATTTGTTAAATGTGTGCTATATTTTATTGTGATAAACGGATTTATGTGTAACTTTGTACCGTTTTTTAGTATTACGTTTAAATAAGGTAAATGTCTGTGAAAATGAAAGGCAGAAAGGTATTGCTGAGTCTTGGAATGCTGTTGGCATGTGCTTTAGGCATGAAGGCTCAGGATGTGAATGGCGGAACGGTCGGCACGATGAACTTGACACTGGCGAAAGCGATAGAGATAGCATTGGCAGAGAACCCCACCATTCATGTAGCCGATAAGGAAATCGAATTGAAAAAGATTGCAGACACAGAGGCATGGCAGAGTCTGTTGCCTTCGGTGGATGCTACATTGTCATTAACGGATAACATTCTGGTGGCAGAAATGGTGACGGGAATGGGTAAGTTCAAGATGGGTGTGGATGGCACACTGACCGCAGTGGGCAATGTCACGCTGAGTTTGCCCGTGTTTGCCCCTGCTGTGTATCAGAACATGAAACTGACCAAGGAGGACATCCTGTTGGCTCAGGAGAAAGCACGCGGTAGTCGTCTCGACCTCATCAACCAGGTGACGAAGGCGTATTATGGCGCACTCTTGTCAAGCGACAGTTATGAAGTGATGAAACGCAGTTACGGTGTGGCAAAGGAAAACTTTGACATCGTGAACGAGAAGTATAAGGTGGGCAGAGTGAGCGAGTATGACAAAATCAGTGCAGAGGTGCAGGCACGTAACATGAATGCCTCGATGGTGAGTGCCCGGACGGGTAAGACGTTGGCACTCCTGCAACTGAAGGTGCTGATGGGTGTGACGGCAGATGTGGACATCGCGATAGACGACTCGCTGAAGGCTTACGAGAGTTGGCTGAAATTGGCGGATGCGGAAACTTTGGATTCGGAGTTGGACAACAACTCTTCCATTCGTCAACTGAACTACAATATGACGTTGTTGGAGCGTAGCCAGAAGTTGATTCGCACTGGGTTCATGCCTACCGTGGCATTGCAGTTGACGGGTCAGTATCAGAGTTATGCCAACAACAACTGGAACGTGTTCAACTATCATTTTTCGCCCAGTTCGACTCTCTCGATTGCAGTGAGCATCCCCATTTTCCATGCAAGCAACTGGACAAAACTGAAGAGTAATAAGTTGCAGATTGCACAGTTGGAAGACAGCCGCATCAACGCGCGCCGTCAGTTGTCGTTGGCTGCCGAGAGTTACAAGCAGAACATGGCCAGTTCGATGGCACAGGTGACAAGCAATGCCGAGGCTGTGAAGCAAGCCGAGAAGGCTGTGATGATTGCAGGCAAACGCTATGAAGTGGGACGTGGCACCATCCTCGAACTAAACCAGAGCGAAACCGCACAAACACAAGCAGAACTGACCTATGTGCAGAGCATCTATGATTATTTGAAGAACAAGGCCGATTTGGATTATACGCTGGGTCGGGAAAATTATTTGAAATAAACAGGAAATATGAAATACGTAAAGACTTTATCGCTTGCCGCTCTTGCCCTCTTGGTTGTAGCCTGCAAGAGCGAAGACAAGGCTGGTGCAGCCCAGCAGACTAAACCGCAGGTGAAAATCGCTAAAGTGACGAGCGAGGACATCCCGCAAACTGAGACCTACACTGCAACGGTGGAGAGCGACTTGAAGAACAACATCGCGCCCAACACCCCTTACCGTATTGAGAGAATCTATGTGGATGTGGGTGACCACGTGCGCAAGGGACAGGTGCTCGTGCAGTTGGATGCCAGCAACTTGCAGCAATTGAAGTTGCAGGTGGAGAACCAGAAGATTGAGTTCAACCGTACTTCCCAACTTTATCAGGTGGGTGGTGCCAGCAAGGCTGAGTATGACAATGCGAAGTTGCAGTTGGACGTGCTTTCCACGCAGTTGAGACAATTGATGCAGAACACGCAGTTGGTGTCGCCCATCAGTGGTGTGGTGACAGCCCGCAACTATGACGATGGCGATATGTATAGCAATGGTCAGCCTGTGCTGACTGTGGAGCAGACCAATCCTGTGAAGGTGATTGTCAACATCTCGGAAGGCTATTACAAGCAAGTGTTTAAGGGTATGCCTGTCGATATCCAGTTGGATGCCTATGAGGGTGAGACCTTCTATGGAAAGGTGACCATTGTGTATCCTTCGGTTGACCAATCGACTCACACATTCCCTGTGGAGGTGACCATCAACAACTCTGAGCAGAAAGTCCGCCCTGGCATGTTTGCACGTGCTACAGTGAACTTCGGCGACAAGAACCACGTGCTGGTGCCTGATGAGGCATTGGTGAAGCAGATTGGTGCTGGCGACCGCTATGTATATGTATATAAGGGCGGAAAGGTTTCCTACAACAAAGTGGAACTGGGTCAGCACATCGGCGAGAAGTATGAGATTATCAGTGGCGTAAATCCAGGTGACGACGTGGTAATTGCAGGTCAAAGTCGCTTGGCGAATGGCAAGGAAGTGGAAGTAGTGAAATAATTTACCATTCGACAATTGACAATTTACAATTTGCCATGCGGCGAGTAGGTTCATTGTAAGGAGCGTCAAATTGTAAAAATGGTAAATTGTAAATGACAAAATTGTAAATGAATCTATGAGTCTATACGAAGGTGCGGTCAAACGACCGATTATGACCAGTCTCTGCTTTGCGGCAGTGATTATCTTGGGTCTCTTTTCGCTGATCAAGTTGCCTATTGACTTGTATCCGGATATCGATACGAACACCATCATGGTGATGACGTACTATACAGGAGCCAGTGCGGAAGATATTGAGAACAACGTGACCCGTCCGTTGGAGAACACGCTCAACTCAGTGGAGCACATCAAGCACGTGACGAGTAACAGCCGTGAGAATGTGTCTGTCATCACGCTTGAGTTTGAATATGGCTATGACATTGATGCCTTGACAAACAATGTGCGTGACAAGTTGGACATGGTGTCGAATTCTCTGCCTGACGATGCGCAGACTCCTATCTTGTTCAAGTTCTCCTCCGACATGATTCCTATCTTGTTGATGTCTGTGCAGGCAGAGGAGTCGCAGCAGGCACTCTACAAGATTCTTGACGATAACGTGGCAAACCCGTTGGCACGTATCGACGGTGTGGGTACGGTGAGTATCATCGGTGCTCCACAGCGTGAAATCAACATCTACATGGATCCTCAAAAGATGGAGGCTTACCATTTGAGTCCGACTCAGGTGGCAAGTGCCATTTCTGCAGAGAACCACAACGTGACGAACGGTACGGTCGATGTAGGTACACAGACTTATGTGGTGCGTGTTGAGGGTGAGTTTGATGACCCGAATCAGATGCTAAATGTGATTGTCGGTTCTCAAAACGGTGTGAATGTCTATCTGCGTGATGTGGCACGAATTGTCGATAATGTGGAGGAACGTGCCCAACGCACTTTCACCAATGGCGTGCAAGGTGCCATTGTGCTTGTCCAGAAGCAGAGTGGTGCCAACTCCGTGGAAATCTCCAATAAGGTGATGGACATGATGCCTACGTTGCAGCAGAATCTGCCTTCCGACGTGAAGTTGGGCATCATCGTCAATACTTCAGACAATATCTTGAATACCATCGGCACGTTGGAAGAGACAATTGCCTATGCCATGTTGTTCGTGGCACTCGTGGTGTTCATCTTCTTGGGTCGATGGCGTGCCACAACCATCATCGTCATCACCATCCCGATGTCGTTGATTGCCTCGTTCATCTATCTGTATGCAACAGGTGGTTCGCTCAACATGATTTCGTTGTCGTGTCTTTCCATCGCTATCGGTAACGTGGTGGACGATGCCATTGTGGTGTTGGAAAACGTCACGACCCATATAGAACGAGGGTCCGACCCGAAACAGGCGGCTATCCATGCAACCAATGAGGTGGCTATCTCCGTGATTGCCTCCACACTGACCATGATTGCCGTGTTCTTCCCATTGACCATGGTGACGGGAATGTCAGGTGTGCTCTTCAAGCAGTTGGGATGGATGATGTGTATCATCATGACCATCTCCACCACCAGCGCCCTTTCGTTCACCCCAATGCTCTGTTCGCAGATGCTTCGTCTGAAGAAAAAGCAGAGCAAACTCTTCAAGAAACTGTATGGACCTATCGGCAACGCGTTGGACAAACTGGATGCTTGGTATGAGCGGCGCATCAACTGGTCCGTACGTCATCGTTGGACCATCATCACGGGGTGTATAGTGCTCTTCGTGCTCAGTTTCGGTATAGCCGCTTTAGTGGGAATCAAGAGTGAGTTCTTCCCAGCCAACGACTCGGGTCGTATCGGTGTGACCCTCCAGTTGCCTATCGGTACCCGTGTGGAGAAGTCTGAGGCATTGGCTAAATCGCTGGTGGAGAAATGGCAGCAGCGTTATGGCAAGGATTTGCAGTCTTGTAACTTCACGGTGGGTCAGGCTGGTGATGCCAACACCTTCTCGTCATTGTCAGACAATGGTTCTCACATCATTTCCTATAATATCATGATGGTGCCGTCGGACAAGCGTGAGAAAGGCTTGGCGACCATTTGTGATGAGATGCGTGCCGACTTGAAGGAAATTCCAGAATTAGCAAAATACATGGTGAACCTCGGTGGTAACCAAGGTGGCAGTGGCATGGGTGGTCAGTCAACTGCCACTTTCGAAATCTATGGCTACGACTTGGATTCCACTTATCAGGTGGCAGAACGTTTGGCGAACAAGTTCCGTGCCAATGAGATGATTACACAGGTGAACATCTCCCGTTCCGACTATCAGCCAGAGATTGTGGTCAATTTCGACCGTGACAAACTGGCTCAACAGGGCATCGGTTTGGCAACAGCAGCCAATGCAGTCCGTTCTCTCATTTATGGTTCGGTGATGAGCCGTTATCGTGAGGATGGTGAGGAGTACGACATCAAGGTACGCTATGAACCGACTGCCCGCCGTTCTATGGAAGACATCGAGAACATGGTCATTCCGAATGCGAGAGGGGAGAATGTGCGTATCCGCGACATCGCCACTGTCAGCGAGAGTTCCATCCCTCCAACCATCGAGCGTAAGGACCGTCAGCGTATCGTTACGGTGAGTGCCGTGTTGGCAGATGGTTATGCCCTCTCCGATGGTGTGGCACTCGGTGAATCCTTCTATCCCGACTTGAACATCCCCGCGGGTGTGATGGTGCAGGTGGCAGGTTCGTATGAAGACCAGCAAGACTCCAACCGTGACCTCGGAACATTGGGTATCCTCATCATCATTTTGGTGTTCATCGTGATGGCAGCCCAATTCGAATCCATGACCTACCCATTCATCATCATCCTCTCCGTGCCGTTTGCGGCATCAGGTGTCATCCTTGCCTTGATGCTCACAGGCACCAGCCTTAACATCATGTCCATGCTGGGAGGTATCATGCTGATTGGTATTGTGGTGAAGAACGGTATTGTGCTTATTGACTACACACAGTTGTTGCGCGAACGTGGCATCGGATTGATTCGTTCGGCTGTCATGGCAGCACGTTCACGTCTCCGTCCTATCTTGATGACCACGCTGACCACCATTCTCGGTATGTTGCCAATGGCAGTGAACCAAGGTGTGGGTGCTGAGATGTGGCGTCCGTTAGGTGTCTCTGTCATTGGTGGTTTGACGGTGTCAACCATCCTGACTTTGATTTATGTGCCTTCCATGTTCTGTGTCTTTGGTGCCGTAGGTATCAATCGCCGTCGTCGCCAAATGAAAGAGAAGCGCGAACTTGAGGCATACTGGAAGGAACATCAGGCAGAAGAGATGCTTTCCACCACGCGTGTCAGTGTGATGGAGAAGAATGCCCAGCGAGCCATGAATAGTTTCCGTCCCGATGAGGAATGAAAATAAATTGCAGATAAGATTATGAAGACAGTATTTATTGCATACGATCAGGCGCATCAGGAGAATGTGATGGAAGCCTTGAATGATAGCAACGTGCGTGGCTACACCATCCTCGAACAGGCGGGTGGCCGTGGCACTAAGGGAGGTGACCCTCATCTAGGCACTCATGCGTGGCCTTCCATGAACAGTGCCATCCTTTCTGTCATGGAAGATGCCAAAGTGGAGCCTCTGCTCAAGCGTCTCAAGCGTTGCGATGAAGACAATCCTATGCTGGGACTTCGTGCCTTTGTGTGGAATTGCGAGCAGAGCATCTGATTGAGACGAAACACTATAGAGTCTAAAAAAAGTGGGGCGCACCTCGTTGGTGTGTCCCACTTTGTTTTATCCCGATTCGGTCATTAACCCCGAATCGGTCATTAGCGTTTTGATGAAGACAACTTCTATTTTTGAGCAGATGTTTTGACGCTTTGGAGGCGCAATGGGGTTCCATTGTAACTGAAAAGCGGTGAAACAGATGACAAAAAGAGAGTTTGTCAGCGCATAAACAGTCTAATGCCCGATTCGGGTTTAACTCCTAAGCGGAGAGATAACTCCTGTCACTCCTCTATAACCTCACTCCCCCTTTAAGATATTCACCTCGAAGATGTCCACGCAGTTGCCGCCACCATTGCTTCGTCCCTGCGAAGTGGTGAACACATATTTGCCGTTGAGTGACACCTCCAATCCTACGGGATAACTGTCGATAGACATGGAAGTGACCACTTTGAACTTCTTGGCATCGACTACATAAAGTGTGCTGCTGGCATTGCAGGCAGCATAGATGTAGCGACCGTCAGGCGAGAACTCGATGGTGCGTGCTCCGTTGCCCACCTTGCAGTTTTCCCATCCTGACAGGGTTGTGGTTTTCGTGCTTGACGCCTTGAGGACGGGAATGGCAGCAAGGAACTGTGTGAGCGGCATACGCTGGATATAGCCATCGCGGTTGATGCTCAGATACACGTAGCCATCACGAATGAGCAGGTGGCGCAAGTTATACATATTACCCATGACGCGTCCCAAATATTCCATCTTCTCAAGGTCCACCACGGCGATGCCGTTGTTGCCAGCCATACAACCCACCAGCAGGTAGTGGTTGTCGGGGGTAAACGCTGTGCCACGCAGACAATAGCCGCTATCGTCATCACGGTCCACCTGCTTGGTCATGCTGAAGTTCAGTTTCAGTTTCTGGTCAATCACAGCCAGATAGGTGTAGTGCCAGTCAAAAGGATTCTCACTCTCAATGTTGATGATGCCCACCGTGTTGTCACCCCATTGGGTGATGGCAACAAACTTTCCGTCAGGCGAAGTGGCAATCATCTTCGGCAGAGGACCCGTGTCCATCAGTCGGATGATGCTGTCCGACTTCGTGTCGATGATGGCGACGGCAGAAGGATCCTGTGCATTGATGTCGTAGTCACGGCGGTAATAAGGCACCCACAGATACTTTCCTCCATGCGTGAAGCAACTCTCCACCGGCTTACCGTAGAAAGCGCCCCAACCCCCAAAAGGAGAGGCTGGGTGTTTCACATCGGGCAGGTAGTGGGTGAACTTATAGAAAGGTTTGAAGTCATTGCCCAACAGCACTGTGTCTGCATCAGTGAAGTCATGACGGATCACCTTCATCTTCTCGTTTGTCTTGAAGTCGTACACGATGGTGGTGGCACCCTCCAGCGAATTGACGTAATATTTCGTGGCATTCGGATGCATATTCACCGATTTAGGCGAATTGATGTCCTTGTCAGCCGTTGCCGTCTCCGTCGGAGCGTAGTACTGCTTCTTGCCTATCAGTCGGATGCTGAATGTGCTGTCGCTGCTGTAAGCAGTCGTGCCGATGGGAGGGTGTACAATCTTGGCAACTTGAGCGAAGGAACCTGACACTGACAAACTAAAAACTAAAAGTGAAAGTATCCTTTTCATTATTCATATTTTGATTTCAAATCCATTATTTGTATGTTACTTTGAAGATGTCCACAGCATTGCCGCCACCTTTGCCTGAATGCCCCTGTGCAGTGGTGAACACATACTTGCCATCCTTCGACACATCCAGCCCCACAGGGTAACTGTCCGCAGGGATGCTCGTGAGCACTTTCATCGTGTTGGCATCCACCACATAGAGTGCGCTGGCATTGTTGCAGGCAGCAAAGATATATTTGCCGGAAGGTGACAGTTCGATGGTGCGGGCACCAGCTCCCACCTTGCAGTTCTGCCACCCCGTCACCGTCACATGCTTGTTCTGCATCTTCGGAATGGCATCCAGAATCGTCTTCAGTGCAATCTTCTGCACATAACCAGCCGTGTTGATGCTCAGGTACAGATAGCCATTCTTCAGCACCAAATGGCGCACATTCGCCATCATGCCCTGCAAACGTCCCAGATACTCCGACTTCTGCAAGTCAATCACAGCAATGCCACCGCCGCCACCCATGCAGCCCACCAGCAGGTAGTGGTTGTCAGGCGTGAACACCGTGCCGCGTAGCGCATAACCGCTGCCCGAATCGCGGTTCACCGATTGGGTGAGGCTATAGTTCAGTTTCAACTGATAATCCACGATGTGACACGCCTTGTGCTTCCATTGTTTCGGGTCGTTGCTGCTGATGTCGATGATGCCCACCGTGTTGTTGCCCCAATGCGAGATTGCCACATACTTTCCGTCAGGTGAGGTGGCAATCATCTTGGGCAGCGGCCCTGTCTCCATCAGTCGGATAATCTTGTCCGTCTGTGTGTCGATGATGGCAACCGCAGAAGGATCCTGTGCGTTAATGTCGTAAGAGCGGCGGTAGTAGGGCACCCACAGATACCTGCCGCCATGCGTGAACGTGCTCTCCACAGGCTTTCCGTAGAAGGTGTTCTGGTGATTGTTCTGGTAGTGGGTGAAAGGGTAAAGACCCGAAGGCTTGCTCCACAGGCGGGCATCCTTTGTGTGGTCAAACTGATGTTTGATGACCGCCAACTTCTTGAATGTCTGAAAGTCATACACAACCGTTGTGGCACCCTCCAGCGAATTCACGTAGAACTTCTTGCCGTTGGGATGCACATTCACCGATTTGGGCGAATTGATGTCGGGGTCAGCCGTGGTCTTGTCGCCTGGAGCATAAAACTGCTTCTTGCCGATGAGTTCGATGCTGATGCGCCCATCAGCAGATTGTGCCGTCTTACCAATCTTGGGACGCACCAACTGTGCCTGTGCCAACAGCGGTAAAAGGACTGAATAGATAAAGAGTAACTGTCTGAGTCTCATTTTTTTCTTTTTTTAATGGAAACGATGTGCAAAGGTAGAGAAAAAATCCGTACCTTTGCATATCTTTTTCATTAAAAATTCAACTATATGTTTCGATATATCCTCATGTCCGTGCTTTTTCTGTGCAGCATGGTCTGTCATGCACAAGACACCAGCAAAGCCTACCGCAACACCGTGGCGGGCAGTTACAATTTCTGGTTTTACCGTCCTGACGAGGATGAGAGCGACGGTGTGCATCGTCCTCTGCTCATCTTCCTTCATGGCGCCAGTCTTTGTGGTACCGACTTGAACAAGGTGAAGAAATATGGTCCCATGGAAGCCCTCAAACGAGGACGCGCCATCGACTGCTACGTGCTGGCGCCCCAAAACCCAGGTGGTTCATGGAATCCGCAGAAAATCATGAAACTCGTTGAGTGGGCAGAGAAGAACTTTAATGTGGATAGCACCCGGATTTACTGCTATGGCATGAGCCTTGGCGGTTATGGCACCCTCGACATGTGTGCCACCTATCCTGACCGCATTGCCGCAGGCATGGCAATGTGTGGTGGAGCCACCGTGAAAGACCTCAGCGGGCTTTCTCGCATTCCCATGTGGATTGTGCATGGCACTGCCGATACAGCCGTACCCGTTTCCGCTTCCGACAGGGTAGTGGAAGCCATCAAGAAGACTGGCGACGAGTCACGTCTCATCTACACCCGCATGCCCGGCATCAATCATGGTCGTCTGGCACGCCTCTTTTACTGCTACCAGACCTACGACTGGATGTTCTCTCATTCTCTCAATGACGAAAACCGTCCCATCAACCGTGACTTTGAAATCACCCCCCAACTCCTCCAAAACGCTTATCATGACCTGGGTCGCAATGCCAATTTCGCCACTTACGACTAAATCTGTTTAGGGTTTAGAGTTTAGAGTTTAGAGTTTAGGGTTTAGAGTTTAGGGTTTAGAGTTTAGAGCAAGATCGCCCAGTGCGTGGGCTGGCAGAGTATAGACTTTTAACTCCTGAGCGGAGCGATAACTACTTATAACTCCTTTAATTCCAACGAAATAAAATACACGAAACATAACAACACTAATCCAAAACAAATATGAAGAAAAAGACACTGTCACTTTTAATTTTTAGTTTTTCAGTTTTAACTTCTTTTGCGCAGACAGCCAAGGAAGAAATCTATGCCGACATTCTCAAGTCAGGTTCCAATCACATGGCGTATCAGGTGTCTACCACACCGCTCACCAAGGCTCCAAAAGGTTATGAACCCTTCTATATGTCCCACTATGGGCGTCATGGTTCCCGTTGGCTCATCAACGACAACGACTACCTGAACGTCATTCGTGTTTTCCGCCGTGCCAAAGAGCAGAACGTGCTCACGCCCCTCGGACTTGAAGCCTACCAGAAACTGGAACGCTTCTATCCCACCACCAAGGGAAGACTGGGTGAACTCTCCGACATCGGTGAGCAGCAGCACCACGGCATAGGTCGTCGCATGACCGAGCATTTCCCCGAAATCTTCAGCGGTAAGGATGCCGAGGTCGATGCCCGCAGCACCGTGGTCGTCCGTTGCATCCTCAGCATGACTGCCGAGTGTGAGGAACTCACCGCCTTCAATCCCCAAATGAAGATGCACAACGACGTGAGCGAGTCTTACCAGTACTACCTCAACCACAATTTCAGTCAGCGTCTCAAGGATGCCAGCCGTGACCGTAGTGCCATTGTCAACAGTTATGCTAAGAAGTATGTTCACCCCGAACGCTTCTGCCGTGCTCTTTTTACCGACGAAAGTTTCTGGACAGACGAGGATTTCCGTCCACGTTCCTTCATGCGTAATGTTTTTGGTGTGGTTACCAACATGCAGAGTCATGGCAATGGCGAGGACATGTGGAACCTCTTCACCACCGAAGAGTGCTACGACCTCTGGAAAGTCGTCAACATCGACTGGTATCTCGGTTATGGGCCTGCTCCACAGACTGGCAGCATCATGCAGTTCAATCAAGCCGACCTGCTCCACAACATCATCGAGACCACCGACACGGTCATGGCAAGCAAGACTTTCAAGAATGGTGCCACGCTCCGTTTCGGACACGAGGTGTGCGTCATGCCTCTCGCTTGTCTGCTGGAACTCGACAGTTGCGGACGTCAAGTGCAAGACCTCGACCACCTCGAAGACTACTGGGTCAACTACCGCATCTATCCCATGGCATGCAACATCCAACTCGTCTTCTACCGTTCCAAAAAGCAGAAGGACGCTCCTGTCCTCGTCAAAGCCCTGCTCAACGAGAAGGAAGCCACCCTTCCCATTCCGACCGACCAATATCCCTACTATAAGTGGGATGACCTCCGTGCCTACTACGTGAAGAAACTGAAAGAGTTCGAGAGGTAGTGAGATTCTAAGTGAAAAGTGAAGAGTGAAAAATCTAAGTTACCTTTGCAATCTGGGCACCAACATCCCGTATGGCAGGTAACTTAGATTTTTCACTCTTCACTTTCAATACTCAAAAGTGCTCTTTCCCTCCTTATCGACAAATCCGTATCTGCCGTTCTGCTTGTCCTGCACCATCGCAAGACCCTCTGAGAAAGGCGTGTAGGCATAATACTTGCAAGGAACGATGGTCTTGCCCGTGTTGTCGATGAAGCCCATGTGGTGTTCACCGTCATTCACGAGCCATGCACCCTCACTGTAGTATTCAGCATTCTTGTACTTCTCGTCCAACTCAAACACCTCCTTGCCCGTCTTGTCGATGAAGTAAGTCCGATTGGGGGCAATCACCTTCGCAATGCCATCGTGGAACTCACTGCCATAACCATTCTCCATCTTGATGACCATCTTGCCCGTCTTGTCAATGTAGCCCGACTGCCATTCGTCATTGCCCAATCTCTCCGTTACCATTGCCAGACCTTCTGAGAAGTTCGCCTCGCCTGTGTACACACCTGGGAAAGCGCGTTTGCCCGTCTTGTCAATGAATCCGAACCACTCATGCTCTTCGTCCACAATCACGGCACACAGACCTTCGTGGAAATCAGTCGGCTGGCGTTCTGCTGGCCATTCATACTGGCAAGGCACCACCAGTTCGCCCTTCGTGTTGATGAAGCCAATCCTGCCATCCTCCTTCGTCACCCAGCACATGCCATCGCTGAAATCACCCGTATATTCATACGCAAACGGAATCACCACCTTGCCCGTCTTGTCGATGAAGCCAATCTTACCAGCCTTGTCAGGACCCACATCCTCGCGGTTGCTGCACAGCCCGTCATGGAAACGTCCGAAACTCTTCGTGCGGAACAGTTCCTTGCCCTTCGGATCCATGTAGATGACATCATCACCCTTGAACACGGCGACCACATCATCGCAGAACACCTGTGTGGGTGACCTATATTCAAACGGAATCACCACGTTGCCCTTCTTGTCGATGTAGCCCACCTTGCCATCTTTCATCACACCAGCCAAGCCAGAACGGAAAGATGTCAAGTCCTCGCATCCCTCAATGGCTTTGGCAATCGCCTCGAGGTCGTAGGCAGCTTCATCCGCAGCCTCCACCTCCACAGCCGTGCTGTCAGCCGTTTCACCCTCAGCACCTGGTGCATTCTTGGTTCCACATCCAGTTGTCACAAGAGCCAGCGTCAGCAGCCCCGTCGTTACCATAAAAGTCAATTTTTTCATTTGTCCTCTTTTTTGATTAGTTGCCCATAACGGTTTGTAGTAAAAGTCGTTGCAAAAGTACGAAACTTTCCCGAACCCTCCAAACAGAAACGTGATTTTCTTATTTCGCTGCAAAGTTACGGCACAGAAAAAGCGTTGTCAAGTCTTGCGCCACTTTTTTTGCTTTTCCCCTCATTTTTTTTGCCGTGATGAAACGTCAAGGCAAAAGACAGCCATCGTATGCCCATACACACATCTGCCATCAGCGGTTCGACACCTCCATCCTTCGCCATGCCGCTCCGCCATCGAAGGTTAACTGGTTAACTGGTTAATTGGTTAATTTTCTCTTTCGAAGTACATTCTCCTTATTTATATAATATATAATATAAGGAAAAATATATAATATATTAATATATTATATATTTTTCCTTACCACCCCCTAAAATACTATCCCCCACATCCTGCCAACATGCAAATTAACCAATTAACCTGTTAACCTGTTAACCATTTTGTGTGCTTCCCTAAAAAAGTTGAATGATTTTACCTTATCCCTGCCATTGGTTGAATGTGTTTTTGCTTAACCTTGGTGAGAATTGAACAATTCTCCCTAAACCCTTGTTTTTGTTGAAAGGGCTCCGCTTCATCCGTTCAATCGTTCCGCAGGAACTTGTTTCTATAAAGACATACCCCTTTGGGATGATTAAGCAGATTCATCGGATTGAAAGGAGTCGCTTCGCGAGAAATCACACAAATCGCCCCAAATCTTACAAATTTGAATGATTTTGAATAGATTTGTTCGATTTCTTGCCCGTAGGGCACTCCCTTCTCACGCCTCGCAAGGCGTTCCATCCGTGTCATCCGTGCTATCTGTGTGAGCTTTTTTATTTCTCACAGATTTCACAGATTTCTTTCATTTTTTTTAATCCTGTACCGCAGTTTGGAACAACATCCCCCTAACTTTGCATCGGAAATCAAAAAAAACTAACACTTAAAACCGAACAAAATGATGGGAACAATCAGAAAAATTATCATCGAAACAGCACTTGGCGCCTTAGTGGCAGCGTTCATCCTCTTCTGGGTATTTGCCGGTATGGGCATGCAGGAAATCTCCCTCTGCACCGCCTTCCTTGTCTATGTCTTCGCTGTCGTATTCTTGTTTGTGGGGAGGCAGGAAAAGCAGGAGGAAAAGGTGGTGGGGTGTCTGAGATAAGCCTGCTTACGCAGAATTATGGGCAAAATTGGTCTTTTGTAGGTCAAATTGACTTGAAACAATCAAAATTCTTATGTTTTTCGACAGAATTCTTGCGAAAAAATCTCAAAAAGGTGTAAAATATGGTGGAGCAAAAATCTCAAAAAGGTGTAAATTAGCGCTGTCAAAAATCTCAAAAAGGTGCAGACGGCATCATTATGAAGCGTAAAATCCCCCTAACTTTCTATCGGAAATCAAAAAAACTAACGGGGTGGGAATGTTTTCTTCTTCCTCAACTCTTTTATGAAGAAAATGAAGTGTTTTGGGTGGATAAATAGGGTTCCTATTCCTTTTTCTTTCTTTTTTTTGTTTTTTTTTCAAAGATTTCCTACCTTTGCCACGAGTTGTCCGTTTCTTGGTGAAGATCGGCAACCCCTTTTTATTAATTAACGGCAATAGCTGGTTATCGAAGATATCTGGGAATGTAGGAAGTTCAATTAGATATTTGTATAATGGTAACGATACGGCTTTATGTCCGCGCGTAGCGTGGATTTTGAGCTTATCTCCATTATACGGGCTTTTCCTACAGCCTCCAGATACGGATAGAGCACGAATCTACGCTTTTTCTGTGTCTGCATGCAAGGTTGTTGGAGTGTCCGTAATAACATGTCGATAAGCCATGCGAAAGCCATAAACGATGATAAAAGTTTATGGGCGACAGCACTGAAGAAAGGCGATTCTCGTTGGAGAGTCGTCGATATATTGGTTGCAAGACCAAGTTGGTAGACTGGATATTCGGTCTCATCGACGAACATACCCATGACGTTCACTCTTTTTGCGATATATTTGCAGGAACAGGAGTGGTGGCTCATAGGGCTTTGCAGAAATATGAACGAGTGGTGGTGAATGATTTTCTTCACTCAAATAATGTAATGTATCATGCCTTCTTTGATTCCGATAAATGGAGCAGGGAAAGGGTCCAAACCATCATTGATGAATTTAATACTATTAATCCTTGCAAGATTGGGGAGAATTATTTCTCGAAAAATTTTGGTGGAAAGTATTTCTATCACAACACAGCCAAATTAGTGGGCTATATCCGAGGAAAACTGCAGAAAATGCGTTCTTCTTTGACGGACAAAGAATATGCCGTGTTGTTGGCATCATTGATATATAGTATAGACCGACATGCCAACACGATGGGACATTTCGATGCTTATCACCACAAAGCTCCTGTATATCATCAGTTCCAAATGCGGATGATAGAGGCAGAATCGTTTAATGGTGTGGATATTCATCAAGAAGATGCAAATCAATTGGCACGCCATATCAACGTGGATCTGACATATCTTGACCCACCCTATAACTCTCGTCAATACAGCAGGTTTTATCATGTTTATGAAAACTTGGTTCAATGGAAAAAACCTAAACTTTATGGCACAGCATTGAAACCAAAGGAGGAGAAAATGAGCGACTATTGTCGCAACGCTGCTTTCAATGTCTTTACAGATTTGGTGAGCCATGTCCAGAGTCGCTATCTTGTAGTTTCATACAACAATACCTACCATTCGAAAAGTTCCTCGTCGGAAAATAAGATAAAACTGGAGCAGTTGGAAGAGGTGTTGAACAAATGTGGCAGGACTCAGGTGTTTAATCATGCGTTCAAGGCATTCAATTCTGGTAAAACTGAATTTGAAGATCATCGTGAATATTTGTTTATAACTGAAGTTGATGATGAAAGACGGAATCTATCGTTCCCCGATGTTTTACGTGGGTGATAAGTATAAATTGATACGTGAAATCCGTACTCACTTTCCTGCTCACATTAACAGGCTGATAGAGCCGTTTGTGGGTGGGGGCTCTGTGATGATGAATGTGGATGCCAGTAGTTTTATTCTAAACGACATTGATAGTTACGTAATAGGTTTACATCGGATGCTCTGCTCATATATAGGAAAAGAGGAGGATTTCTATGCACAATTGTGTCAAATCATCAATCATTATGGTCTTTCTTTTTCATATAGAGAAAATTCTGTACCGCAGGAATTAAAGAAGGTTTATCCCAAGACATATTTTGCCAAATACAACAAAGAAGCCTACGTACGACTGAAAAGAGATTTCATAGATGGTGGACAGAGTAATTGGCTTCAATTATACGTGTTATTGATATATGGCTTTAATCGTATGCTCCGTTTTAATGCCAAAGGAGTATTCAATGTGCCTGTTGGGAATGTGGATTACAATCAAAATACTCACGATGCCCTTGACGACTATTTTTATTTGCTTTCTACAAAACAGGTGGTTTGGCACAACAAAGACTTTCGTCCCTTTTTGAATGAGATTGATTATCAGACAGGTGACCTTGTGTATCTTGATCCTCCTTACTTGATTACTTTTAGTGAATATAATAAACTGTGGAACGATGAAACCGAACGTGATTTATTGGCTTTGCTTGACAACATGAATGAACGAGGTGTACATTTTGCAATTTCTAATGTTACCCATTATCGTGGGCGTACCAATACAATATTTTTAGAATGGTCTACTCGATATCATAGTTTTTCTATCAAAAGCAATTACATTAGTTTCAACGATAACAGTATTAAACAATTTGACGAGGTGCTTGTTACAAATTACTAAAAGCTAATCCTATGGCACGAAATCTTGAATATAAGCCATTGCTTTACACAACAACAATGCGCAATCCTGGGCGACTGAAATTTATGCTCTACGTGTTGAAGCAGTTTGAGGGACAAATTCTGAATGATAATTTGGCCACAAAGATTTGTGGTGAGGCTATACGCTACGGGTTGTATAGACCTATGAAAAAAACACTTTCTGTTCGAAATAAATGGGTGTCTTCCGAGCCTGGTGAGTTTAGTGAGTGTTTGCTTACGGATGAAGAAGTGAAACAGATGCTTCGTAATAACCCTCAAAGTCATAAAGAAGCGGGGTTTGCGAAAGGATGGCCTTCTCGTTTTGCTACTATTTTCGACTTGACAAAAGAATTGGGGTTGGCATACTTTTGGCCAGGAGAACCAATAGAAATATCCCCTCTGGCTTGTCACCTTTTGAAAGCTTTCAACGTTGATGTCGAGGACGAATCTGGCTTCATTTCCTGTGAAGTGGCACATCCTGAATATGAGCAACAGGTTTTCTTGCAGGCATTCGCTAAGTCACAACGCAAGAATCCCTTTGTGCGTGTATTGAATGATAATATTCCTCTGATTCTATTATTGGAAACCATTCGTAAATTGAACTCAGACCCTCGTCAGAATGGTTGCGGAATGCATCGGCGAGAATTGCCTTTGCTGATATTTTGGAAAGACAATAATGCCGATGCACTTTATCGTCGTATAATTAAGCTAAGAAAAGAGTGTGGTTATAATCCAAGCGATGAAGTGATTTGTGACATCTGCATTGATGAAATAATGGGAGGATGTTTCAAGGATTTTAAGCCAAAATCCATTATGGACGAATACCCTGACGAGTTTATCCGAAAAATGCGCATGACAGGGCTTTTGTCACTTAGAGGAGCTGGTCGTTTTATAGATATAAATAGAAATGAAGAAGACAAGGTCGATTATATTTTGTCACATTATTCTCATTATTGCCATTATACAGATGAACGTGCATACTTCGACTATATGGCAGAACTTGATACGAATCTAATTCAAATAACATCACATTATCCATCAGCTTCGACAAGTGAAAAGTTGTTAGGTGATTGGCTTTCTGTCTATAATTGGACTGCCATTAAGAAGGAACTGACAAATCTCGCCTCTAAAAAGAATAGTACAGACGATGTGTTAAAACTTCTGACAGCTCCAACACGACTTGAATTCTTGACGGCCCTTGCTATTAAGTGTAAAATGCCTAATGTTAGGGTTGTACCCAATTACACTTGTGATGATACAGGTCTACCCACTTCAACAGCAGGAGGTAATAAAGGTGACATAGAATGCTATGAACAACAATGTGGCATATTGGTGGAGGTTACAATGGCATTGGGACGTACACAAACCATGATGGAGATTTGGCCAATCGAGCGACATCTTGCGGATTTCCAGAAGAATCAGAAATCACAATGCATCTTTGTAGCACCGTCAATTTATTCTGATAGTGAGAGGCAAATACAGTTTATCACGTTCAATTCTAAAGGTGAAAAGAAAATACGTCCATATGACATTGAGCATTTGCTTACTTATTTGGAAAAAAGCCCAAGTCTGTTTGAATATACAATATCCTCTATATTCGATTCACCGGATATGGTGGCATATGCAGATGAAGTAATGCATAATAGAAAAGGGATAGATATCCTCTCTCTTACACGTGTTCTCCAAGAAAAATTTGGAATGAAATATATATCAATGACAGCCCGCCAATGGTATATGGTCACACGTGATTATGTGGAACAAAAGACAATGAGGTATCATATATCTGACGAAGAACTTGTAATGTGGAAGGTTGCAGAAGATCATCGGTGAATCGTACCCCTCGACTATACAATGCCGTACCCCTCGACTACGGTGAGGTGTAGTCGAGGGGTACGGTGTATAAAGACATTTGTATTTACAGAGTTATTGGTATATATAATATGTGCCGCCATCGCTTTGGGCATATTTGCGGAGGAGGGCTTGGATGTATTCAGCATTTTCTCTGACACGTTGCTCGTTGCCGTCGTAGCCATTGATGAGGACGAGCAGGTGACGGGTGGAGAGGGTCATCTTGGTGCGCTCGTTATCGCTGGTCGGGGTGCCCACACCCCCTTGCTGGTCACGATAGACGGGTAAGCCGTGGATGTTGATGAAGCCCCGTCCTATGCCTTCGTAGGGCTCTCCTTCACGCCCGATGCCTAAGGTGAGGGTGTCGCCAACCATCTTGTCGGCATCGAAGCCTCCGATGCTGTATCCGTAGGCGATGGATGCCAAGTTGACGAGGTCAACGAGGGTGTCGCGCTGATAGAGTTCCTTGCCTTGCAACACGCGCCGTATCAACGCCTCGGAGGCTGGACGGTAGCGGGAGGGGTCTTTCCCACAGGCTTTGTACACCCGTCTTGTGGCAGAAATGCTGGTCAGTTCCTTCAAGGATTCTGTGGTCAGTTCCCGACGGAATTTCTCGCCGAGTGCTTCTATTTCTGCCCATAGGTCTGCATGGTAGGGTGAGTTGACCACCTCTGCTTCTAAACATGCCCCGACAAACTCGGGGCATATTTGTTCAATCTCATTGGATACAAATACTTTCATCTGTCATTTGTTTATTATCTCACCACGGTGAAGTTTTCGCTGAGCGTGAAGGTCTTCTCGTAGTCTTTGGTCTTGACGGTGTAGGTGTTGCCGACCTTGAATTGTGGTGTGGTGATGAGGCTGGAACTGCGCTTGAGGGAGAAGGGGATGGTGAGGGTGTCGAGAAGGGTGCCGTTGGCATCGCAAATCTGGACTGGCTCGTCCTTCACGATGTTGATGCCAATAAGGAGGGCTGTGGGTTGCTTGGCGGTGTCGTTGGTGGGCACGGAAGGCATTTCACCCATGCCTGCACCGACGGAGAATATCTTGCCGCCTGACACCTCGATGGGGGAGAAGTCGCAGTCAAGTCCCTCTTCGGGCATACCTCGCTGGCTCCATGCATAAACGGTGCCTCCGGTGATGATGATGGCTGGGTCGTTGTTCTGCTCGTTGTTGCCACCACCGAAACCTCCAAAGCCTCCGAATCCTCCTGCAAAGAAATCGACGAGGTTGGCATCGACGGCATCGTTGGTGGTGCTGCGTGCCACGACATGGGCACCGTTGAATTCGATGACGGCATTGGCATTGATGGCATCGTCGATGGCGGTGACATTCACGTCGCCTCCATTCAGAATGACTCCCTTCTTGCCTTCGATGCCTTCAGCACCTGGGGTGTTGGTTGTGACGGTCACATGACCGCTGTTGATGGTGACGATGTTTTTGGAGACAATGCCCTTGGCAGGAGAAACATATTTGTGCTTTGCGAAATCCATGCCTCCGCCTTCTTCACCGTCTTCACCAGCACCGAAGCTGCCGAAACCGCCCATGGGTGGGAAGCCGCCTCCGAAGTCAGGCATGGGGAAATTGCCCATTGGGAATCCTCCTTGGCGGGTGCTGTCAGCAGGGGCACCGAACCCACCAAAACCTCCCATGGGTGGGAAACCGCCTCCGAAATCGGGGAAGCCACCTTCGCCAAAGTCGGGCATGTCGCCTCCGAACCTGCCGAAACTGAAGGGTTTCTCGCCGAGGTGGTTGCCCGACGTGGTGACGTTGAGGGTGAGGTCTTCTATCGTGATATTGTCCTTACACTTGATGCCTCGGCATCCGTCGCCTGTCGCAACGATGTTGAGGGTGCCTTTGCCTGAAAGGAGAATTTTATCCTTTGCCCAAATGACCGCGGATTTGTTGTTGGCTGTGTCGTTGCAGGCAGTAAGGGTCAGCGTGTTTTCGGTGCCGTTGGCTGCCTCTATCTCCACCGTCTTCTTGTTTTTCAACCAGAGGGGCGCACCTTCTTGGCTGGTGAGGTCGAGTTTATTCAGTTTCACTTTTGCCTTGCCGTCGGTTTTGAGGATGAGTTGTCCGTCATTGCTCTTGCCGCTCACGGCAACGGTCAGTTTGTGTGCCTGAAATGCGCTTGCTATGCTTACGTGCGCTCCGTTCACCTCTACGGTGACACTGTCTTTCACTTGTTGTTCCACCTTTGCCTTCGAACCGTCGAAGCGGATGGTGATGTCTTCTGCATGGCACATGCTGCCTGTCAACAGGGAAAGTGCGCACGCAATGATGATTTTGTTATTCATATTAGATGTAAATGATGGTAATACTGATTAAAAAGAGTGATTTACCTTTTAGAGGTGGAGGAGTGGGGGAAAGATTAAAATGTGAAAGGACTTTTTAGGATAATTTAAGCAAATGTTTGTCCATGTGGGGAAAAAGCAGTTACTTTGTGAAAAAATAGCAGAAAGCATGATGGATTATCTTGATTTGGCGGGACAGAATGATGTGTTTTCGTTGCAGTTGGCAGAAAGTGACGGGGTGCATAACCACGAGATGAATGTGGCGTGGCGGTTTGTGACGAGCACGAATGTGTCGGTGTTTCTGACGGGTAAGGCTGGAACGGGCAAGACGACGTTTCTGCGCACACTTCGGGAGAGAACCCCGAAGCGAATGGTGGTGCTGGCTCCTACGGGTGTGGCTGCCATCAATGCGCAGGGACAGACGATTCATTCGTTCTTCCAACTCTCGTTGGGACCTCAGGTGCCTGGCATGGTGCAGGGGGAGAAGAAGTCGTACTACCGAATGAGCAAGGAGAAGAAGAACCTCATCAAGACGTTGGACTTGCTGGTGATTGACGAGATTTCGATGGTGCGGTGTGACGTGCTGGATGCGGTGGATCAGGAACTCCGCAAATATCGTGACAGGGGGAAACCCTTCGGAGGGGTGCAGTTGCTGCTGATTGGTGACTTGCAGCAGTTGGCTCCTGTGGCTCAAGAACGGGAATGGGCATTGCTGTCGCCTTATTACAGCACTCCGTATTTCTTTGGCAGCAAGGCGTTGCAGCAGATTCCGTATGTGACCATCGAACTGAAACATATTTACCGGCAGCAGGATGCGGCGTTTATCGACATCTTGGCGAAGATACGCAGCAATCAGGTGGACACGGCAACGATGGATGCCTTGAATGCCAGGTATGTGAAGGACTTTGTGCCTCCGAAGAATGAGGACTGGATTCGTCTGACCACACACAACCGCATGGCGCAGACTTACAATGAGCAGCAGTTGGCAGCCTTGAAGACGACGGAGATGAGTTTCATGGCAGAGATACGCAGGAATTTCCCTGAAAGCAGTTACCCTGCCGATGAACATTTGGTGCTGAAAGAGGGTGCGCAGGTCATGTTCATCAAGAATGACCCGAACCCTGGAAAGGAGTATTACAACGGAAAGATTGGCACGGTGGAGGGTGTGACATGGGATGACGATCGGGACGAACGGCTCATCGTCGTGCATTGCAAGGAGGATGACAGCACCATCTATGTGCCGCAACTGACTTGGGAGAACACCAAGTATGTGATTGATGCGGAGACAAAGGAAATCCGTGAGGAGGTGGACGGCACGTTCAGACAATACCCGTTGCGATTGGCATGGGCAATCACGGTGCACAAGAGCCAGGGATTGACGTTTGACCATGCTGTGCTTGACATCACCGATTCGTTCACGCATGGCCAGGTGTATGTGGCACTGAGCCGTTGCCGCACACTGGAAGGCATGGTGCTGGCACGTCCCCTTTTGTCGGGTTCGGTCATCACCGATGCGTCGGTCAACGCTTATATAGACCGCGAACTGCAGGAGGCTCAGCAAACGGAGGAGAAACTGCCGCAGATGATGTATGAGTATTATTTCTCTCTGCTCAATGAACTCTTCGACTTCACCCTGCTGAAGAAAGACTTGGAGCATCTCTTGCGGGTGGTGAACCAGCATCTGTATGCTTCGCAACCGGAACTTTTGGCTGTCATGCAGGAGGCGCTGATGAAGATGGATGGTGAGGTGGTGGAGGTGTCGCAGAAGTTCAGACGCCAATATGCGATGCTCATGCAGCAAAGTGGTGCTTCTTTTGCGGAGGATGAGAAACTGCAAGAACGGCTGAAGGCTGCAATGGGGTATTTTGCCACGAAACTGCACGAACTGCTGGACCCTGTGATGGCGCATGCGAAGGTGGTCATCAACAACAAGCAGAATGCTACGCTCTATAACAATGCGCTGGATGCTTTCACGCTGTCCTACAAACTCAAGGTGGGCATCTTCGCAAGACTGGAAGAAAAAGGCTTCTCCATCCGCGACTTCCTCAGTGCCAAGGCGAAGGCTGCATTGGACGAGGTGGTGATAGGAGAGGAGGTGGAGAAGAAACGTAAGAAGAAGGTGAAGGAGGATAAGCCGAAGAAGGAGAAGGTGGACACGAAAGCCCTCACCTTCAAGATGTTCCGCGATGGAAAGACCCTCAAGGACATTGCCGCTGAAAGGTCACTCACGGTGGGTACGGTGGAGAATCACTTGGCTCATTTTGTGGAACAGGGCGAACTGGAGATTGGTGAGGTGGTGAGCAGTCAGCATCAGAAAATCATCCGTGGCATCGTCAAGACGTTTAACAAGGCCTATTCGCTCAGCGAGGTGAAGAACCTCCTGCCGAACGACTATACTTATACTGAAATAAAGTTGGTCATTGCAGACATGAAGAGGGAATGACCGATTAGGAACATAATCAGAAAAAAATGCACGTTTCTTTTGTTTCTGTGCGTAGAATATCGTACCTTTGCAACTGAATTTGTAAAATCATTAAATGAAAAAAAGATATGGAACAGATGGACTGGTCGAGCCTTGGCTTCGGCTATCACAAGACCGATTACAATGTACGCTGTTACTTCCGTGACGGCAAATGGGGCGAAATCGAAGTTTGCTCCGAAGAGACAATTCCACTTCACATGGCTGCCACTTGTCTGCATTACGGACAGGAGGCTTTTGAAGGACTGAAGGCTTACCGCTGTCCTGACGGCAAGGTGAGAGTGTTCCGCAGCGATGAGAATGCAGCACGTCTGCAAAGCACTTGCCGTGGCATTCTGATGCCAGAACTGCCTACCGAGAAATTCAACGAGATGGTTGATAAGGTGGTGCGCTTGAATGAGCGTTTCATCCCTCCATATGAGACTGGTGCAACACTTTACATCCGTCCGCTGCTCATCGGAACGAGCGCACAGGTGGGTGTGCATCCTGCTACTGAATATCTGTTCATGATTTTCGTCACTCCTGTAGGTCCTTACTTCAAGGGTGGCTTCTCTTGCAACGACTATGTGATTATCCGTGAGTATGACCGTTCGGCTCCTCTCGGCACTGGTATCTATAAGGTGGGTGGCAACTATGCTGCTTCTCTTCGTGCCAACAAGATGGCGCATGACCTCGGCTATGCTTGTGAGTTCTACCTCGATGCAAAGGAGAAGAAGTACATGGACGAGTGTGGTGCTGCCAATTTCTTCGGAATCAAGAACAACACCTATGTGACTCCAAAATCCACTTCTATCCTTCCGTCCATCACCAACAAGAGCCTCATGCAGTTGGCTGAGGACCTTGGCTTGAAGGTGGAGCGTCGTCAGATTCCAGAAGAAGAACTGGCTACGTTTGAAGAGGCTGGCGCATGTGGCACGGCTGCTGTGATTTCGCCTATCGGCAAGATTGACGACTTGGAGGAGAAGAAGTCTTTCCAAATCTCCAAGAATGGCAAGCCTGGTCCTATCTCAGAGAAACTGTACAACAAACTGCGTGGCATCCAATATGGCACAGAGCCAGACGTACACGGATGGACACGTGTGGTGATTGAGTGAAAAAAAGACCCTCTCCCCGGCTCTCCCCCGTAATGGGGAGGGAGACCATGCGGGGCGTCGGAAAATAGGACATAGAAAAGGAAACTAAATAAAAGTTTAATTATTAACTAACTAAAAGACTCCTGAAGGACAAACAATCCGGATGGCTCTCCCCATAGAGGGGGAGATGTCCGCAGGACAGAGGGAGTCTGTCTTTCCCCTTATGAAACCAACATTATTTCTCCTTGCTGCGGGAATGGGAAGCCGTTATGGCGGCTTGAAGCAGTTGGATGGTCTTGGCCCTAACGGCGAAACCATCATGGATTACTCTATCTACGATGCCATCCAGGCTGGATTTGGCAAGATTGTATGGGTGATTCGCAAAGATTTTGAAGAGCAGTTCCGTACTCAGATTCTGTCAAAGTATGAGGGCGTTATCCCCTGCGAATTGTGTTTCCAGGGCATCGATAGCCTTCCAGAGGGCTTTAAGTGTCCAGAAGGACGTGTGAAGCCTTGGGGCACCAACCATGCTGTGCTGATGGGTAAGGATGTGATTAAGGAACCTTTCGCTGTGATTAACTGCGATGACTTCTATGGTCGCGATGCATTCATGTCTATCGGTAAGTACCTCTCTAACCTGCCAGAAGGTTCGAAGAACAAGTATGCAATGGTGGGCTTCCGCTGCTGCAACACCCTTTCTGAGAATGGTTCTGTGGCTCGTGGTGTGTGCATGTACGATAATAACCGTCATTTGGTGGATGTGGTGGAACGCACAGAAATCTTGCGTCAGGCAGATAAGGACAATGCCATCTGCTACAAGGACGAGCAGGGAGAGTGGATTCCATTGGACGAGAATGTGCCTGTCAGCATGAACATGTGGGGCTTCACTCCCGACTACTTCGAGTACAGTGAGGCGGAATTCAAGGCGTTCCTCAGTGATCCTAAGAACATGGAGAATCTGAAGGCAGAGTTCTTCATTCCGCTGATGGTAAACAAACTCATCAAGAGTGGTACGGCAACTGTTGAGGTGCTTGACACAACGTCTGTATGGTTTGGTGTGACATACGCTGCTGACCGTCAGGCAACAGTGGACCGCATCGCTCAGTTGGTGGCAGACGGCGTATATCCCAACAAATTGTTCTGAAAAAGTCTGACATTCGATACAAACGTCTAAACGTATGTTGTATATGAAGAACTGAAGTTTCGGATGCTTTCTTCAACAACGAATATTTCGAATATGACGAATTTATA
>SAMEA3663010__coassemble_131_pt1 | contig 37414 bp, 30 predicted proteins | sample SAMEA3663010__metabat2_low_PE_015 | metagenome-assembled genome bin SAMEA3663010 (sample SAMEA3663010) | pig gut metagenome | biome: pig gut; feature: pig-associated habitat; material: faeces | place: France | collected 2012 | reverse complement strand
CGACTCATAAATCTACCCTTAATCGTGTATTGGATGATAGTTGCGGATTTTAGGGATTATAAGGCAAAAAAATACGGAGAGAGTTCCTACTTGATAATTATAGATGATTTGACACCTGGCGAATACGGCATAGTCATAGGAGATCCCAATAATGCGAATACAAAAAACGGAATGAAAGTGACTTCTTTCACTGTTGAATAGAATAGTTCGCTGTAAATTGCTTACTTGGGGGATTAAAATAAGAGGATGTGAGAAAGGAATATGGCTTAAAAAAACAACTGAGATTCTGAGATTTGAGATTGTGGTGGAAGGAGGGAAGAAATATTTGTCCATCTAACGGAGTGCGCACCACTCACCATCGTGCCATTTTCCGTTTTCTATTGGTACGCAACAGGGCAAGACAATTTGATGCATCACTTGGGAGAAATGTAATAGCTCCTTATGAAGGAACAAATTGTTTTGTAAACTTAAATTTTTCTAGGTATTTCGGTTATTCAACAGGAACCGGTTCTGGAAATCAAAATTATGTGTCATTAGATTTTATGGTAGAAGGTAAATATTATACTGTTAATAAGTATCTTCCATGGAGATTATATTAAAAGCACAGTTCAGACCTAATACTAACAGTGTAAGTTAGAAAAATAAAAATGACTGATAAAGAATGCCGCAGACAAGAAATCTGTGGCACTTTTCTTACCAAGTGCCAAATACCCAATTAGCGTGAAGGGGTGGTTTATATATTATATAGTTCCTCTCCATTTACTTCTATCCCTATTAAAAAATAGGAGTGCATTTTGAAAAAGAAAGGCGAACAATAAAAAGGGGAGGTGTACAATGGGTGGTGCGTCTCCATTTTTTTCGTTGTATTACAGCATTGAAAACATATACTGTTTTACAAAAAACTTATTTTTGAAGAAAAATTAGGTTGAAAGATGTAAAAAAGACGTTCGCAAATTTGTGAATACATTTAATTTGAGGTATCTTTGCAAACAATAGCACATTTGCACCTATGATTATTGTTTTTGAAGAGGAATATCTGCGGGACTTGTATGAGGGTAAAAAGCCGAAAGACAAGAAACGCCGCTATCAGCCACAAATCGTGAAGAAATATGTCCGAACGATTGATTTGATGATGGCTCAAACAAATGTGCAGGGGCTGACTCATTATGGTGGTCTTCATTATGAAAAGTTGCATGGTGATAAGGAGGGGCTTTCCTCTGTCAGAATAAATGACCAGTACCGCATTGAATTCAGAGAAATTCTGCAAGGTGATGAAACCTTTGCAGAAGTTTGTAGCATAGTGGATTTGTCAAACCATTACAAGTAACGGAACATAGGAATGGATAATAAAATGATTGCAAACAATTTGGAGCCTGCCTATCTTACACATCCAGGCGAAGTGATTAAGGATGAAATAGAGTATCGCGGCATTTCTCAGCGAAAATTGGCTGAGGAGATAGGGGTAGCGTATTCGCAGTTGAACGAGGTGCTGAACGGCAAACGTCCGCTGAACACGGAATTGGCATTGCTGCTTGAGGCAGCTCTTGATCTTCCCGCCACTCCCTTGCTAGCCATGCAGACTCGCTACAACCTATTGGCAGCCAAACGCAACCAGTCTTTTCTTTCTCGGCTACGCAGTATTCGCAAGATTGCTGCTGTCTTCTGAGCAAGATTGCTTGGTTCGTTTCTATGTTTTGTATGCCATTTCCACATGTAAATATAAGGCAGAGCATAACGAAGCCACGTTTTAGACGTGAGTTCGACTTAAAAATGGGGGCAGGTAAACGGTAAAAAAGGGTGTTTCAGAACCTCCAGAGGGGTGAGAGTCTCACCTATGACATAGGTAAGACTCTCACCTGTGATATAGGTGAGACTCTCATCCCTTTTGGGGCTCTGAGTGGGACATCACGACACGTCATCTGATGGTGTCTCCTTGCTTAGCTTTAGAAGGGTAAGGAGATTTCAATGGTGGTTGACGGTGCTGTGGTGTAAGTATCTTGAATGTGCTGCCGTTGAGAGGATGGAAAACAATGGGTGAAGAGCGTTTTCTCTATAAATAATGTAAGTTGGTGCCGTTTTGTGGTGAGGGTTCGGGAAAAAAGTCGTACCTTTGTACCCAAATTTTCAGACACATAACTTTATGATTTACTTTTTCAGAACTCCAGCACAGAGTGTGATTGCCACGCAGGCAAACCACGAACTGTCTGCTGATGAGACACAAGAACTTTGCTGGCTGTATGGCGAAGCTCAACCCGAAAGCGAAGACAATTTGAAAGGTTTTTTTGTAGGTCCACGCCGTGAGATGATTACGCCTTGGAGCACTAACGCTGTGGAAATCACACAGAACATGGCTATCCAAGGTGTGCAGCGCATTGAGGAATATTTCCCTGTAGATGGCGAGGATGCTGAGTACGACCCCATGCTGCAACGCATGTACAAGGGCTTGAATCAGGACATCTTCACGGTGAACATCGAGCCTGCACCGATCCTGCACATCGAGAATCTGGAGGAATATAACGAACAGGAGGGTCTTGCTCTCTCTCCCGAAGAGATTGAGTACCTGCACAAGGTGGAAGGTCAGTTGGGCAGAAAGTTGACTGACTCGGAAGTGTTCGGTTTTGCGCAAATCAACTCGGAGCATTGCCGCCACAAGATTTTCGGCGGCACCTTCATCATCGACGGCAAGGAGAAGGAGAGTTCGCTCTTCCAGATGATCAAGAAGACCACGCAGGAGAATCCCAACAAGATTCTTTCGGCATATAAGGACAACGTGGCGTTCAGTCAAGGTCCTGTGGTGGAGCAGTTTGCACCTAAAGACCACTCCACGAGCGACTATTTCGAGGTGAAGGACATTGAGTCGGTCATTTCGCTGAAGGCCGAAACGCACAACTTCCCCACCACGGTGGAGCCATTCAACGGTGCCGCCACGGGTACGGGTGGTGAAATCCGCGACCGTATGGGTGGCGGTGTGGGTTCATGGCCGATTGCAGGAACGGCGGTGTATATGACCAGTTACCCACGCAATGGTGTGGCACCCAGTCAACCGCACAGTTATGCGAAGTGGACCAAGTCAGACAAGGAGGGTGACATCCGTCCTTGGGAAGAGGTTCTGCCCATCAGAAAGTGGCTCTATCAGACTCCTGAGCAGATTCTCATCAAGGCATCGAACGGTGCGAGTGACTTCGGCAACAAGTTCGGTCAGCCACTCATCTGTGGTTCTGTGCTCACCTTCGAGCATGCCGAGCAGCAGGGCGACACGACAGAGGAATATGGTTACGACAAGGTCATCATGCTGGCAGGTGGTGTAGGTTATGGCACCAAACGCGACTGCCTGAAGGGCACTCCTGAGAAAGGCAACAAGATTGTTGTGGTGGGTGGCGACAACTACCGCATCGGTCTGGGTGGTGGCAGTGTGTCTTCGGTGGATACGGGTCGCTACTCCAGCGGCATCGAGTTGAATGCCGTGCAGCGTGCCAACCCCGAGATGCAGAAACGTGCCAACAACCTGGTGCGTGCGCTCTGCGAGGAGGAGGTGAACCCCGTGGTGAGCATCCACGACCACGGTTCGGCAGGTCATGTGAACTGTCTGTCCGAGCTGGTGGAAGAGTGTGGCGGCCTCATCGACATGACCAAGTTGCCCATTGGCGACCAGACTCTCTCATCGAAGGAAATCATTGCCAACGAGAGTCAGGAGCGCATGGGTCTGCTGATTGACGAGAAGCACATCGAGCACGTGCGTCAGATTGCAGAGCGTGAGCGTGCACCGCTGTATGTGGTAGGCGAAACGACGGGCGATGCGCATTTTGCTTTCGAGCAGGGTGACGGTGTGCGCCCCTTCGACCTGGATGTGGCACAGATGTTCGGCCACTCTCCCAAGACGTACATGCACGATGAGACGGTGGTGAGGAAGTATGAGGATGCATCCTATTCTTACAACGAGATAGAGACTTATCTGGAGAACGTGCTGCAGTTGGAGGCTGTGGCTTGCAAGGACTGGCTGACCAACAAGGTCGATCGTTCCGTGACAGGTAAGATTGCCCGCCAGCAATGTCAGGGCGAGATTCAGTTGCCGCTGAGCGACTGCGGTGTGGTGGCTTTGGATTATCGTGGCGAGAAGGGCATAGCCACCGCCATCGGTCATGCGCCACAGGCAGGACTGGCTGACCCGAAAGCAGGCAGCGTGCTCTCAGTGGCAGAATCGTTGACCAACCTTGTTTGGGCACCTTTGGCTGAAGGTCTTGACTCCGTGAGTCTCTCTGCCAACTGGATGTGGCCTTGCCGTTCGCAGAAGGGTGAGGATGCACGTCTCTATGAGGGTGTGCAGGCGTTGAGCGACTTCTGCTGTGCCTTGCAGGTGAATGTGCCGACAGGAAAGGATTCTCTCTCCATGACGCAGAAGTATCCCGACGGCAGCAAGATTATCTCTCCGGGAACGGTGATTGTGTCGTCAGGCGGCGAGGTGAGCGACGTGAAGAAGGTCGTCAGCCCTGTGTTGGTGAACGACAAGAACACGGCACTCTATCACATCGACTTCTCCTTCGACACCTTGAAACTCGGTGGTTCTGCCTTTGCTCAAAGTCTTGGCAAGGTGGGCAGCGACGTGCCTACGGTGAAGAATCCTGAATATTTCCGCGATGCCTTCCTGGCTGTGCAGGAACTGGTGAAGGAAGGACTCATCTTGGCAGGTCACGACATCAGTGCAGGCGGTCTCATCACCACCCTTTTGGAGATGACTTTCACCAACCAGAAAGGCGGCATCAAAGCCGACCTCAACAACATCGTGGAGAAAGACCCCGTGAAGTTGCTCTTTGCCGAGAACCCCGGTGTGGTCATTCAGGTGAAGAATGCCGACAAGCGTGAGGTGGAAAACCTGCTCAGCAAGGCAGGTGTGGGCTTTATGGAAATCGGTCAGCCCATCGACGAGCGTCAGGTGGTGGTGAAGAAAGGTGGTCGCAACCGCTATTTCGACATCGACCGTCTGCGCGACATCTGGTACTCCACTTCCTATCGTCTGGACACCAAGCAGTCCTTCAACGGCATGGCAAAGGAGCGTTTCGAGAACTACAAGAACCAACCCATCCAGCACAAGTTTCCCGCTTCCTTCACAGGCACGATGGCACAGTATGGCATCAGTGCCGACCGTCGTGAGCGCACAGGTATCAAGGCTGCCATCATCCGCGAGAAGGGCACGAACGGTGAGCGTGAAATGGCTTACTCGCTCTATCTGGCAGGCTTCGACGTGAAGGACGTGATGATGACCGACCTTGTGAGCGGTCGCGAGACCTTGGAAGACATCAACATGATTGTCTTCTGTGGCGGATTCTCCAACTCCGACGTGCTGGGCAGTGCGAAGGGCTGGGCAGGCGCTTTCCTCTTCAACCCCAAGGCAAAGGCAGCGCTCGATGCCTTCTATGCAAGAGAAGACACGCTGTCGCTCGGCATCTGCAACGGATGCCAGTTGATGGTGGAACTGGGTCTCATCAACAATAACCACGCTGTGACCGATGCGAAGGACTATGCACAGATGCTCCACAACGTGAGCCACAAGTTCGAGAGTGAGTTCATCACCTTGCAAATACCAGAGAACAAATCAGTAATGTTCGGCTCCCTCAGCGGCAGCAAACTCGGTCTCTGGGTGGCACACGGAGAAGGCAACTTCCGTCTTCCAAAGGCAGAGAAGGACTACCATATCGTAGCAAAATACAACTACTCTGGCTATCCAGGCAACCCGAACGGTTCCGACTACGACGTGGCAGGCATCGCATCGGCTGACGGTCGCCATCTCACCATGATGCCACACTTGGAACGTGCCATCTTCCCTTGGCAGCAAGCCAACTATCCTGCCGACCGCAAGGCCGACGAGGTCACTCCTTGGATAGAAGCCTTCGTGAATGCAAGGAAGTGGGTGGAAAATCATAGAAAATCATAGGAAGTCCTAGGCAATCCTAGGAAGTCCTAGGAAGTCCTAGGTATTCTTAGGCAAATCTAAGACTAAAAAGCAGCGCATGGGAATCTACACAGACCTCTTTCTCACATTCGCCAAGATTGGTAGTTTCACCATCGGGGGTGGCTTTGCCATGGTGCAGATGATGGAAAAGGAAGTGGTGGATAGGAAACACTGGCTGAACCATGAGGAATTTATGGACACGCTGGTGGTGGCACAAAGCACCCCTGGACTTTTTGCCATTGATATGGCATCGCATATCGGCTTGAAACTGAAGGGTGTGAAAGGGGGCATCGTGGGAGCCGTCGCCACGGCTCTCCCTTCCATCGTGGCAATCTTGCTCATCGCCATGTTCTTCCAGACTTTCAAGGACAACATCTATGTGGAAAAAATATTCATGGGTGTACGCCCTTGCGTGGTGGCACTGATTCTGGCACCTTGTTTCGGCATGGCGAAGAAGGCAAAACTGAACAGGTTCAACTGGTGGATTCCTGTGGTGACGGCTGTGTTGATTTCTGCTTTTGGCGTGTCACCCATCTGGTGCATTCTGGCTGCAGGTGTGGGTGGATTTATATGGGGAAAGGTAGTTGATAGTTGACAGTTGATAGTTGATAGTTGACAGTTGATAGTTACACCCCGCATGGCAACTCCTAACTTCTAACAAAGCAAATGATATTTTTGGAATTGTTTTACGTCTTTTCGAAGATTGGCATCTTCAACTTTGGAGGTGGCTATGCGATGCTGTCACTCATTCAGGATGAGGTGGTGAACAAGCATCATTGGATGACGATTAACGAATTCACGGATATTGTGGCTATCAGCCAATCAACACCGGGTCCTATCGGCATCAACTGTGCCACTTACACTGGATATACGGCTGTGTTGCATGCGGGATACCCCACATGGGCTGCAGTGTTGGGTGCGGTGCTGGCTTCGCTGAGTGTGATTTGGCTGCCCTTCATTTTGATGGTGTATATCAGCAAGTACCTCATCAAACATCATGACTCAAGGACGGTGACGAGCATTTTCGGTGCATTGAGACCTGTCATTGTGGGGTTGATTGCGGCGGCTGCCATCATGCTGATGTCGAAGGAGAACTTTGGCGACCCTTCGGAGTCACCATTTGTATTTGTGGTGAGTGTCTTCATTTTCCTGCTGGCTTTTGTGGGAACGAGGCTTTATAAGGTACATCCCATCATCATGATTCTATTGTGCGGATTGGCGGGATTGCTGATTTATTGATGACAAGATGGCTGAAGGGGTGAGAACACATAGGTTTGAGAACGGGTTGCGGCTGATTCAGATTCCATCGCCGACGAATGTGGCGTATTGCGGCATCAGCATTGATGTTGGCACACGTGACGAGGAGGTGGGCGAAGAGGGGATGGCGCATTTCTGCGAACACATGATGTTTAAGGGAACGGAGAAGCGGAAGGCGTGGCACATCATTAACAGGATGGAGGCTGTGGGTGGCGACTTGAATGCTTACACGAACAAGGAGGAAACGGTGGTGTATGCTGCCTTCATGAGGGAGCATCTGGAACGTGCGGTGGAACTGATTTCCGACATCGTGTTTCACAGCACCTTTCCGCAGCATGAGATGGACAGGGAGTGTGAGGTGATTGTGGATGAGATAGAGAGTTACAACGACTCGCCTTCTGACCTGATTTTTGACCGTTTTGAAGACCTCATCTATGAGGGGAACAGCCTTGGGCATGACATCTTGGGAACGGCGGAGAATGTGAGGAGATTCAAAACAGAAGATGTGCTCAGGTTTGTGAGAAGGCTCTATCGCCCTGAGAAGATGGTGTTTTTTGTGTTTGGCAACGTAGAGTTTGAACAGGTGAAGAAGATGGTGGAGAAGCAGGTGAAAGGGATGGAAAGGAGAGAACTGGAGATTCAGGAGAAACTGGAGATTCAGGAAGGACTGGTGAAGCCTCATGCCGGCACTTTCACGGAAAATCGGGGCACGCATCAAGCCCATGTGATGATAGGCAGGGCGGGATATGGTTCGAAGGATGACAAGCGGATTGCGCTCTATTTCCTCAACAACATCTTGGGGGGTCCTGGCATGAATTCCCGCCTGAACATTGCATTGAGAGAACACAGGGGGCTTGTCTATACGGTGGAGAGTTCACTGACGAATTACACGGACACTTCCACTTGGGCGATTTACTTCGGTTGTGATGAGGAAGACGTGGAGAGGTGCCTGAGAATTGTGAGGAGGGAATTGGACAAACTAATGAATGAGCCTTTGACAGAAAGGCAGTTTCAGGCAGCGTTGAAGCAGATGAAAGGACAGATAGGGGTGGCTTGCGACAACTTCGAGAACTATGTGCTTGACATGGCAAAGGCTTACTTGCATTATAACAAATTTGAGGGAATGAAAGATACCATCGAACATCTGGAGAAGGTGACACCGCAACGTTTGCAGGAAGTGGCACGGGAGATGTTTGATGAGGAAGGATTAACAACATTGATTTTCAAATCATGAGAAAAGTAATAGGAATAGGAGAGACGATTCTTGACATCATTTTCAAGAACGAGCAGCCCACTGCTGCAGTGCCTGGAGGTTCCACTTTCAATGGACTCATCTCGTTGGGAAGGATGGGCTTGCCTGTCACCATGATCACCGAAACGGGGAATGACCGTGTGGGGAAAACCATCAAGGCATTTATGGAAGAGAATGGCGTGAGCAGCGACTATGTGTGCATGTATAAGGATGGACGCACCGCCATCTCGTTGGCATATCTGAATGAACGCAACGATGCCGACTACACCTTCTACAAGGATTACCCCAATGCACGGCTCGATGTGGAATGGCCAGAAGTGAACAAGGACGACATCGTGATGATGGGCTCATACTTTGTGCTGAATCCCATCCTTCGCAACAAAGTGAAGGAATTCTTGGATTATGCCTCCAACCAAGAAGCACTCATCTATTATGACATCAACTTCCGCTCCTCTCATGCGTCGGAAGCCATCAAGTTGCGCTCTTCCATTCTGGAGAACTTCGACTATGCCAGCATTGTGCGAGGCTCCACGGAAGACTTTCAGAATATGTTTAACTTTTCAGACCCCGAGAAGGTGTACAGGCAAGAAGTGGCTTACCACTGCAAGCAGATGCTCTGCACTGATGCAGAAGGGGATATATGCCTTTTCTCGCCAAGTGTGACAAAAAAGTATCGGGTCAACAAAATAGAAACAGTATCCACCATCGGTGCAGGTGACAACTTCAATGCAGGCATAGTCTTCGGATTGCTGAAGGAAGGCATCAGCCGTGATGACATCGCTTCCGTCAGCGAAGAGCAATGGAACCGCATCGTTGCACATGGCATGGCTTTTGCCGCTGAAGTGTGTCAAAGCCTCAACAACTCAATCAGTAAAGAATTTGCAAAGAATTATGGAAGAAATTAAGGAAAATATAGAGACTCAGGAGAGTCAGGAAATGCAGGAAAACGGGATGCCTAAAGTGGAATCGACGTTTGAGGAACTGGGTGTGTCGGGGGAAATTCTCCGAGCCATCCGGGAGATGGGGTATGAAACACCCATGCCTGTGCAGGAGAAGGTGATTCCCTATCTGCTCGGACACAATAATGATGTGGTGGCACTTGCCCAGACAGGAACAGGAAAGACCGCTGCATACGGTCTGCCCGTACTGCAGAAGATTGACACAACCCGCAACGAAGTGCAGGCAGTCATCATGGCACCTACCCGTGAGTTGTGTCTGCAAATCACCGACGATTTGAAAGATTACTCAAAATATATCAATGGACTGCACGTGCTGGCTGTCTATGGCGGTGCAAGCATCGAACCACAGATTCGTGCGCTGAAGAAAGGGGTGCAGGTCATCGTTGCCACACCTGGTCGTCTGGTCGATTTGATGGAACGTGGAGTGGCTAAACTCGGCACAGTGGAGAATGTGGTGCTGGATGAGGCTGACGAGATGCTCAACATGGGCTTTTCGGAGAGCATCGACACCATTCTCGCAGGTGTGCCCGCAGAGCGCAACACCCTGCTCTTCTCTGCCACCATGAGCAAGGAGATTGAACGCATCTCCAAGAACTACCTGCACGATGCTAAGGAGATTGTAGTGGGAAGCCGCAACGAGGGTGCCGAGCATGTGAACCACATCTACTATATGGTCAGTGCACGTGATAAATACAATGCACTGAAGCGTGTGGCTGACTACTACCCAGAGATATACGCCATCATCTTCTGCCGCACCCGTATGGAAACACAGGAGATAGCCGACAAACTCATCAAGGACGGCTACAATGCCGAATCCCTACATGGCGAACTCTCACAGGCACAACGTGACCTGACCATGCAGAAGTTCCGTCAGCACCGTGTGCAGTTGCTGGTGGCCACCGATGTGGCTGCCCGTGGATTGGATGTGGACGAACTCACCCACGTCATCAACTACGGATTGCCCGACGACATTGAGAGTTACACCCACCGTTCGGGACGTACAGGACGTGCTGGACGCTCTGGCACTTCCATTTCCATCATCCATGTGAAGGAGAAGGGAAAGGTACGTGCCATCGAACAGCAGATTCAGAAGAAGTTTGTGCCCGGCATCCTGCCAACAGGTCAGGAGATTTGTGCCAAACAACTCTATAAGGTGATTGACGACATTGAGAAGGTCGAGGTGGATGAAGAAGAGATTGCTCCGTTCCTTCCTGAAGTCTATCGCAAGTTCGACATGATGGAGAAGGAAGACCTCATCAAACGCATGGTGTCGATGGAGTTCAACACCTTCCTCAACTATTACAAGAATGCCCCCGAAATCATCCAGCCATCAGAGAAGGGTGACCGCAAGGGTAAGGCTGAAGGCTTCGGAGAGAAGCGAAGTCGTAGTGAACGTCGCGGGCGTGGTGGAGAACGCAGTCGTACCGCTGAGGCAGGTTACACTCGACTCTTCATCAATCTCGGCAAGAAAGACGGCATTAACCCCAAAGTCTTCATGGGCTTCATCAATCGTGTGGCACAGGGTCAGCGCATTGACCTCGGACGCATCGACCTGATGCAGAACTTCTCTTTCTTTGAAGTGCCAGAGAAACAGACTAAAGCCGTGCTGAATGTGCTTAACGGCACTGATTTTGACGGCAGAAAAGTGAATGTGGAGATAACTGACCAGCCCGAAGGACAACGGGGTGGGGAAAGGAAACGTGGAGACAAAGAAGGAAGAGGTTTCCGTTCGGTGAGAGGTGAACGCACCAATCGTCGTGACAACCGCCATGACAGGGAAGACAATCGTTTCCACAGTGAAAAGAGGAATGAGAAGAGGAACAAGAAAGGCAGTGGTGTCATTCGCGGCACAGCAGCCAAACCTTCTCATGAAGAACTCGGCTACACCGAAGCTCGTGGACCGAAAGGTGCAGCCGAGTGGGCCAAATTCTTCGAGGGACAAGTGGAATCTCAACCTTTCTACGAGAGTTTCAAGAAGAAGAAAAAGAAATAAAAAGTTAGAGTTTAAGGGTTAGAGATTCAATTCCTCATTTTCCATTTATCATTTAGCGCAGTGCATTTATGAATTGGCAAGGCATCTATGAAAGTCTCAACAGCACTTTCAGCACCAAGGAGACACTTCCTGTCATAGGCATCACGGGTAACTACACTCAAGAGACCTGCACATTGGCTGAAGGCTACTACCAGTCTGTCTTGAAGGCGGGAGGCATCCCCTTCATCATCCCTCCGTTCTATGAAACAGACCGTCTGGGAGAACTGCTCGACCGTCTGGATGGCATCATCTTCAGCGGGGGAGGCGACATCAATCCTTTGCTATTAGGTGAAGAGCCTATCAAGGAACTCCACAGCATCACCCCCGAGCGTGACCAACAAGAATTATTGCTGGCTCGTCTGGCGTATGACCGTCAGATTCCCATGCTGGGCATCTGCAAAGGCATCCAAATCATCAATGCAGCCCTTGGAGGAACACTCTACCAAGATATCCACACACAGATGGAGGGCATCCGCATCAAGCATAGCCAAGACCAAGATCGCCGTTATCCATCCCATCAAGTGACCATCTCGAGGGGTTCCATTCTTGAAAAAATCTTCGGCACAGAGTTGGCAGTCAACTCCTTCCATCATCAGGCATGCAAGTCGGCTGCTCCAGGACTGAAAGTCACCGCCATGAGTTCAGACGGTGTCATCGAAGCCATCGAAAGCGATGAATTCAAGTCCATCATGGGTGTGCAATGGCACCCCGAAACCTACATCCTCCGCAACAGCACGGAAATGCTGCCCATCTTCGAATGGCTTATCAGCGAGAGTGCCGAGTTCAAGCTGGCAAAGAAACTGCACAGCAAAATCCTCACCCTCGACAGCCACTGCGACACTCCCATGTTCTTCCCACAGGGCATCAACTTCGCTTCAAGAGACCCCAAGATACTCGTTGACCTCCACAAAATGACCGAAGGACACCTCGATGCCAGCATCATGGCGGCTTATCTCGAACAAAAGGAACGTGATGAGGCTTCCCTTGAAAATGCCACAGCCATGGCAAACCAAATCCTCACCCAAATTGAAGAGATGGTAGCGAAAAACTGCACAGCCGTTGATATTGCTTATACCCCGGATAATCTATGGCAATTAAAGAAAGATGGCAAACGTGCCATCATGCTCGGCATTGAGAACGGTTACGCCATTGGTAAAGACATTTGCAATGTGGAAGCCTTCCGAAAGCGTGGTGTGGTGTATATGACCCTCTGCCACAATGGCGACAACGACATCTGCGACTCCGCACGAGGCAATCACGAACATGGTGGTGTGAGCGAGTTCGGCAAACAAGTGATTGAGGAGATGAACCGAGTGGGTATGATGGTTGACCTCAGCCATGCAGGTGAGGAGAGTTTCTACGATGCCTTGCAAATCAGCAAGACCCCCATCGTGTGCAGTCATTCCTCTGCACGTGCCCTGTGTGACCATCCACGCAACCTCACCGACGAGCAGATGCGTGCCCTCGCCAAGACTGGCGGTGTGGCACAGGTGACACTCTACCACGGATTCCTGAAAAAGCAGGCCGAAGCCACCATCCTCGATGCCATCGACCACCTCAACCATATGGTCAACATCATGGGCATTGAGCACGTAGGCATCGGCACCGACTTCGACGGTGACGGTGGCATACGCGGTTGTGCCTCAGCCAGCGAACTCATCAATTTCACTCGCCGCCTGCTCCGTGAGCGCTACACAGAAGAACAAATACAAATGATTTGGGGCGGAAACTTCCTGCGAGTCATGCGGCAAGTACAAGCCCACTCTAAAAAATGAAAGAACTGAAGTTTCGGATGCTTTCTTCAACAACGAATATTTCGAATTTATACAATGCACAATGCACCTAAAGGTGCAACGAATAAAAACGAATGCTGAGTGTAGCCATTCGATTTCATTCGTAGCCGCTTGCGGCATTAGGGAAATACATCTTCTCGCCGCATGGTAAATTAGAATGATTCGTTTTATTCGTTGTTGAAAATGAAGCGTTTGGAATATCCGAAACTTAAATGAAAGAATTTAAGTTTGACTTCGTCGAGCTAAAGGTTCGGGTGTTTTCTTTCGTTGGAGTTAAAGGAGTTATAAGGAATTATCGCTCCGCTCAGGAGTTAAAAGCCGATACTCTGACAGCCCATGCGCTGGGCGACTCCCATCTCTATACCCTCAGCCCTAAACTCCAAAAACCAAACAAGGGAGTTGGAGGAGTCTCTAAACCCTGACGACCGAAAGTCGGACATTTCCCACCTCTATCACATCTCCATCCTTCAATTCCGTCCCCTCATGAGTCAACTCCACCCCGTTCAACAAGGTGGAGTTTTTTGGTGTCCGCCAACTATACGCAGGATGAGCAGGACGAGGGTTCACACATCTGCCCATGCACATATTGCAAGCATGCTGAAGGCGCGACCGGATGCCCTTTGGACACTCCGTACGCCACTGCCCATTGTGCACCCGCCAAGCGCCCGTGTCCGTTCGGGTGAACTGACACTGAAACAAGTGAGTGGAGTCATCGTCCAACGCGAGCACGTTGTAAGCCTCCTCGGAAGTTCTGCCCAAGGTGATGATGGTGCGTGACCTGGAGAGATGCGCCTCCAAGTCCACCCTCCTTCCGTTGATAATGACATATGTTTTCATTTCAGACTCACTTTCAGCGGAGTTCTCACACCCTGGGCGGCACGGCTCAAATAGGCTTCCCAGTCGGTCAAGGTGTGAAAATCAGTGTTAGGGTTTCCACTCCAGCCGGAGCCGAAGTAGTAGGTGTAGGCAGTGGCGGGACGAACAGTGGCAGTGGCGAGGATGTGACCCGTGGCGATGCCATTGGGACGTTGCTGATAAGAGGTGGCGATGTGGGAGTCGGGAAAAAGTAGTCCCACATAGATTCTGCCCATTTGGGCGGCAAACTCGTCACGGTACTTGGCATGATAGACCGTAGGGTCGCCCAAGTCTTCGTAGCCTATGTAACCGCTCTGGGAGGAGAGGACATAGGCGGTGGGGTTGCTTTGGTGGACGACAATGCCTGCCGCCATTTGCACTGGGGTGGCAAGCCCCTCGTAGGCGACGCTGACTCGGTTGAAGTGGCTGCCCGCATCGAGGGTGACGATGCGCGTCTCGGTCACTGGCTGTCCGTTGAAGTCTTGAGTGGGATAGGTGAAGCGGACGGTGAAACGGAGAGGCCCCTGGTCGAGTATCTCGAAAGTTTTGTAGCATGGAGGCATGAGGAGCGCCCCGTCTGCGCCCAAGAGCGCATTGGCGCCACCGCCGAGGGTGGGTCCCACAGTGTAGCAGTCCATGCCCTTTCCGTGGTCAACGTGGTAACTGTAGGCGTTGTAGAGTTGGTCGGCAAGGTCGGGGTAGCCTCTTTCGGTGAGTTGACGACCGACGGAGCGCATCTCCTGATTCTGCTCAGAGGCATACCAGTAGTCGAGCATGAGGTCGGAGGTGCTCTTGTTGAAGAGGTCATACCCTACAGCCCCACCGTGTCCATAGACCCGATAGGCGACACGGTCGTTTTCCCAGCCGAATTCGTCCTGACGTTCAGTGAAGAGTCGCCCCTTGGCACGTACTTCGTAGGGATGTGGCATGCCCTGCTGCACGTGGTAGATAGACTTGGCTTTGGCTCCCACGCCCGCCTGGAAGATGAGTTTGCCGTCCCATGTGAGTTGTGAGGGGATTTCCTTGCCATCGGCATCGGTGACGATAAGCCCATCCGTCGGGCTGTTTTCTCCATGCGGCGAGGTTATGTACAGTTTCTTCTGGATGGCAGACACATCCACCTCCACCATCTCCAGTCTGGCTGATTTGATGAGGTTGGTCACGGTGAGAGTCACTCTCTGCTGCGCATTTGCCAACAGTGCCAGGAATAGTGCCCCCACAAGGCTCATGGACTTTTTCATAGGTTTATTTCACGGGCTTGATGGTGATGTCTCTGTCGAAAGCGACGGGCTTCACCCTGTACTCGTCAAGCACATAGATGCAGGTGCAGCCTACACCTGTGGTGGTGTAGTCGAGGTTGAGGGTGTAGCGGTCGGTCTGGGGCTGCAACTGGTAGGTGAACTGGCTCTTGGTCAGGTTGTCGGTCGTGAAGGAATAGGCATTGAAGTTGAAAGGCTCGTTCATGGAAATCTGCACTCCCTTACCTTCCTTGTTGAGCAGTTGCACGTAGCGGTTGTCGGTGCGCAGGGCATGGTCTTGAGGGAAGAGGTAGGGCTCGTACATGTCGGCGACGGTCTTGCTCCAGATGCCTAACTGATAGCCTGTCTTGCGGTCGGGGTAGTTCTCTTCGGGTCCACGTCCGTACCAAGTGATGTGGTCGAACTCGTTGGCTACGGAAGTGGTGAAGCCGATGCGTGGCAGGATTTCGGGCAGTTTGCCGTTCGGACTCAGGTGGTTGTGAATCTTAACGGTTCCATCGTCGTAGAAACTGTAGGTGTAGTCGAGCATATATCCGGCAAACTGCACTCCAGAGATGTAGAGGTCAAGGGCACCATAGGAGGATGCGCCTACCTGCACAAACTGGCTCACGGTGACGGTGGTCTCATGCTCGTTGCGTTGGAGACGAACGGCGGTGGGACGAGAAAGCACCTGATTCACACCCTTGCTGTACCAGAGTGTGGCGACTTGATTGCCATACCCCTCGGCATAGCCGCCATTGACACGGAAGGCATCCCATGAGTCGAACTCGTTGGCGATGGGTGCACGCCACAGGTTGAAAGTGACTGGGGCTTTGAGGAGGGGCTTTCCACCCACTTCCATCTGTTCCAGATTGCCTGTCTCCTTGCTGATGACGTAACAGAAATCCTTGCCACTTATCTTGATTTGCTTCTCGTCTTCCTGTGCGTTCACTTGTTTGGCAGAGAGTTGTGCGGCAGGAGCAGGGAGGTTCCATGAGGAGAGTTCCAACTGGTTCCATGCCACTTCATGACCTGCTTTTGCCCACACCTCGTCTTTCTTCAACTTGGAGGTGATGAGGACACGGTATTCTTTTCCTGCCACAATCGTAGGCTTGTGATAAGGTATCTGGATGACCTGTGTCTGCTGTGGAGCCGTGGTGAACTGGATGTCACCTTCTTCCAGCACTTGGTTGTCTGCCATCAGTGTCCAGTGGGAAGCGTATTGGGTGAGGTCGGTGAAGAAGAGGCGATTGGTCACTTCTGCCTCGCCAGTCTCGGCATTAAGCAAACGGACACTGACAGGTTGAGTGGTCCACTTCATTTGCTTCATCTCTGGCTGCACGGTGCGGTCAGGCCAGATGCTGCCGTAGGTGCGCATGTTGCCGCCAATGGTGTAGAAGGTGCCTTCATCGCCATTACCATCGAAGGTGAGATAGAGCACAGCATCCTCGGCTTTTCCTTCACCGTCTGCAAGACATTGGCTATAAATCGCCACGTTGTCCATTTCGGCATCGGCAGTGTAGGTGGTTTGGGGGTCTTGGGCATGGTTACCTGCTATTCTACCGATATTGATAGGATAGGGGAAGTTACTCAACATGCCCCGTTCACCCCCTCCGTTGTTGCCACGGCGGTTGTTGTTGGGCTCGGGCTGTGCAATGGTCTCGGTGCCTTTGAGTTGTCCGTCAATGTAGAGTTTCATCTCCTTGCCATCCCAAGAGGCTGTGACATGATGCCAGTTGCCAATCCAGTTGGCGGGCAAATCGACGGTCAGGGCATGTTTCACACCCGAATGCAGGTAGAACTGGAGTTTGTCAGCCCCTTTCTGCACCACACCGAACTGGGTGTTGCCCTTCGTGATGTAGGGTGCTCCCTCGTAGGTGCCACACAGTTTGCCCGGCTTGACATCGAAACTGATGGTGAGTGCCTTGCTGGAGAGCTCCACATTGTTGCTGCGATAGACTTCCACCCACTCGTCGTGTCCGCTCAGGTGCAGCACTCCCTTCTCCACCTTCGAATGACCCATGAGGTGAACAGGGGTGTTGTAGGGCGAATTGTCTTTCAACGGACGGATATGCTCGGTGAGACCAGGGCTGACAAAGTCCCAAAGTGCTCCTCCCATCAGTCGTGGATGACGGCGAATGATAGCCCAGTATTCGTCCATGCCACCACCTGCATTACCTGCCACTGAGAGGTATTCATCCATGAATGAAGGACGTGGGTCTTGCTCCTCAGGCACCATCGCCGTGTTCATTTCCAACTCATAAGGAGCGGGATAGCGTGGACCGATGATTTCTTCGCCAGGATGAGCGTAGGCGTTGCCGCCATACATGAAATAGCGTGTGGGGTCGAGCCGTTTGCCTTCTTTGATGACTTCGGTGATGAGAGGTCCTTCACCACTCTCGTTGCCTGCACTCCAGAAGAGGACACAGGGGTGGTTGCGGTCGCGCAACACCAGTTTCTGCACACGTTCGAGATACATCTCGCGGAACCGCTGGTCGTTGGAGATGTATTCGGAGGCATGTGCCTCGGTGCCTGCCTCGTCGATGATGTAAAGTCCGTATTCGTCAGCCAGTTCCAGATACTTGTTCACAGGAGGATAGTGCGAAGTGCGCACACCGTTGAAGTTGTGCTGTTTCAGTATCTCCATGTCCTTGCGGATGGTCTCCTCGTTCATGGTGTGACCCAGTTCGGGATGCTGCATGTGGGTGTTTTGTGCGTTCACCTTGATGGGCTTTCCGTTCAGGTAGAAAGTCTGGTGTCTGATTTCAGTCTCCTTGAATCCCATCTTGCTGGCGATTTCCTGCATCACCGTGCCCGACTCATTCAGCAGTTCCAACTTGAGTCCATAGAGCACGGGAGTCTCGCAAGTCCACTTGTCGGGGTTGGACACTTGCGAAGAGAGTTCCACCGATTTCTTTCCTTTTCCATCCATCGTGAAGCGGTCAGACAACATCTCCTTCACCTTGTTGCCTTTGGGGTCGGTCAGAGTGGCACGAACGGCATAAGAACCCCGTGCGTCCTCATATTTCTTCACATCCACCTGCACCTTGAGGGTAGCGTCCCGATACTGGTCGTCGAGGTCGGTGGTCACATACCAGTCGAAGAGTCGGGTCTTGGGTGTGGCATAGAGTGTCACATCGTCGAAGATACCAGCCAATCGCCAGTAGTCCTGACCCTCCAGATAGTAACCATCACAATATTTCACCACACACACAGCCAGCACGTTCTTGCCAGGCTTCAAGTAAGGCGTTACGTCATACTCTGCAGGTTCCTGTCCACCCTCATTATATCCCACCTGCTGACCGTTCATCCACACAAACGAGCCGCTCTGTGTCTTCTCCAGACGCAGAAACACCTGCTGACCTTTCCAGTTGGAGGGTAGGGTGAAGGTCTTCCGATAGGCACCTGTCGGGTTGTAATCTCTCGGCACAAAAGGTGGATTGGCTCTGAAGGGTGCAGGCACATTGCGGAACTGCGCATCGCCATACCCCTCCATCTCCCAGTTACTCGGCACATGGATGGTGTTCCACTTGCTGTCCTTGAAGTTCGTCTGGAAGAAAGTCTGCGGCACCTCCTCAGGGGTGTTGGCAAAGAAAAAACGCCAATCACCATTAAGCGACAGATGTTCCTTCGCGAGATAATAAGCGTGTCCCTCCTCTTGATTCTCTTCAAAGACCGAGGTGTTCTCTATGTAGTCATAGATATGTTCCAAATACTGAGCGTTTGCCTGTAACGAACAAGCAGCCAACAGGCAAAGGGTGTACTTTTTTAAGTTCATGCCGTAGATTGTTAAATAGTTGATGAACGGAAAAGAATATTTGTTTAGATTGTTCTATGTGCAAAGGTACGTTTTTTTCGTGATAAAAGATGAGATGAAAACAAACAAGAATAGGACAAAAACGAGAAACTTAACCCTAAATACAGCACAAAAGAGGCTCCAAGCGTCATGCTCAAAGCCTCTTTTCTTATGGATTATGTTGTTATCTTGTCATCACGACTTTCTCGACGCATGGAGAAAATCGCCCAGCGCGTGGGCTGGTTACATCATGCCACCCATGCCTGGGGCACCGCCCATTGGCATTTCAGACTTGTCCTCCTTGGCGTCGCAGATGACACACTCGGTAGTGAGGAACATACCAGCGATGGAGGCAGCGTTCTCAAGTGCTACACGACACACCTTGGCAGGGTCGATGATGCCCGACTCGCGCAGGTTCTCATAAGTGTCCTTACGAGCGTTGTAGCCGAAGTCGCCCTTCTGGTTGCGAACCTTCTCCACCACCACAGAACCTTCCAGACCAGCGTTCTCCACAATCTGACGGAGAGGCTCCTCGATGGCGCGTTTCACAATGTTGATACCCGTGGTCTCGTCGGCGTTGTCACCCTCCAGACCTTCGAGGCTTTCGAGCGAACGGATGAAGGCTACACCGCCACCAGGAACGATACCCTCTTCGATGGCAGCACGAGTGGCGCAGAGAGCGTCATCCACACGGTCCTTCTTCTCCTTCATCTCCACCTCTGATGCAGCACCCACATAGAGCACAGCCACACCGCCAGAGAGTTTAGCCAGACGCTCCTGCAGTTTTTCCTTGTCGTAGTCAGAAGTGGTGATCTTGATTTCGTTCTTAATCTGGTTCACACGGTCCTGGATGTTCTGCTTGTCACCCTTACCGCCCACGATAGTGGTGTTGTCCTTCGTGATGGTCACCTTTTCGGCCGAACCCAACATCTCGATGGTAGCCTGTTCCAGTTTCAGACCCTTCTCCTCAGAGATAACCACACCACCAGTCAGCACGGCGATGTCTTCCAACATAGCCTTGCGGCGGTCGCCAAAGCCAGGAGCCTTCACAGCGCAAATCTTCAACTGGGCGCGCAGACGGTTCACCACCAGCGTGGTCAGTGCCTCGCTCTCCACATCCTCGGCAATCACAAGGATGGGACGGCCTGTCTGAGCAGCAGGGTTCAAGATAGGCAGGAACTCCTGCAAGTTGCTGATTTTCTTGTCGTAGATGAGGATGAGCGGGTTCTCCATCTCACACTCCATCTTCTCTGTGTTAGTCACGAAGTAAGGAGACAAGTAGCCACGGTCGAACTGCATACCCTCGACCACACCGATGGTGGTCTCACGGCTCTTGGCCTCCTCGATGGTGATGACACCGTCCTTTGAAACCTTCTTCATGGCATCGGCAATCAGTTTGCCAATCTCCTGGTCGTTGTTGGCGCTGACAGTAGCCACCTGCTCAATCTTGTCGTAGTTGTCGCCCACCTGCTCGCTTTGAGCCTTGATGTGCTCCACCACCTTCGCAACAGCCTTGTCAATGCCACGCTTCAAGTCCATAGGATTAGCACCTGCAGCCACGTTCTTCAAACCTGTAGCCACGATGCTCTGAGCCAGCACAGTAGCCGTTGTGGTACCGTCGCCAGCGTCATCGCCAGTCTTCGATGCCACACTCTTCACCAACTGCGCACCCGTGTTCTGGAAAGCGTCAGCCAGTTCAATTTCCTTTGCCACCGTCACACCGTCCTTTGTGATGTGAGGAGCACCAAACTTCTTTTCAATGATGACATTACGTCCCTTAGGACCGAGTGTCACCTTCACGGCGTTAGCCAACTCGTCCACACCCTTCTTCAGTTGCTCACGAGCCTCAATATTGAATTTTAATTCTTTAGCCATAATTGTATTTACTATTTAACTATTTACAATTTACCATTTATTCTTCGATTTGACCATTCTACAATTTCATAACTATCATGGCAAGTAACTATATTGCCAAATAAATTGTACATTGTAAATTATCAAATCGTAAATGAGATTATTTCAAGATAGCCAGCACATCGCTCTGACGCATCATGAGGTACTTCACGCCCTCATATTCGAGTTCTGTGCCTGAGTATTTGCCGTAGAGCACCTGGTCGCCCACTTTCACGACCATTTCCTCATCTTTCGTACCGTTGCCGCAAGCAACAACCTCGCCCTGCAGGGGCTTCTCCTTCGCAGTGTCGGGAATAATGATTCCGCCCACCGTCTTTTCTTCTGCAGGCTTGGGGAGCACGAGCACCCTGTCTGCCAATGGTTGAATGTTCATAGTCTTGTTTGTTTTTAAAGTTTATTATTAAATATGTATATCGTTTCAATACCACAAAAAACTATCCACAAAGACGATGCCACTCCGACTGGCATCATGACAAGATGACAAAGTGGCATGAAAAAGTGACAAAAAGGAGGGGAGAGGACGAAATGGGTACAGATGTGCGTTCATAGTGAGTGTGAAACAAGGGTCAAACGCATCCTTTTTTGACCCTTTCGAAACTGCACCAAATTGGTCAAAATATACTTGCCCGTAGCCTCAAAACAGATATGACTCACACCTGTTTTGAGACATTTTCGGTTAGTCAATTTGTACGATTCGCCTTCACCTCTAATCAGCCATTAAAAACATTCATGAACATTATATGGGCATTCATGTTATTTTCTTACATTGAATGCTTACATTTCACCCTACTACCATTGAAATCTCCTTACCCTTCTAAAGCGAAGCATGGAGACACCATCAGATGACGTGTCGTGATGCCCCACTCAGAGCCTCAAAAGGGATGAGAGTCTCACCTATACCACAGGTGAGAATCTTACCTATGTCATAGGTGAGACTCTCACCCCTCTGGAGGTTCTGAAACACCCTTTTTTACCGTTTACCTGCCCCCTTTTTTAAGTCGAACTCACGTCTAAAACGTGGCTTCGTTATGACTTGTCTTGATATTCCACACGAGCAACGCTAAGAGTGCGTGTTACTCCTTTGAGTGTATTAGCAATGCTCTTTTAATTCATCGTTATCACTACAATTTTTTGAACACAAATCTCACTAATAAGAAATTAATAGGAACAACGATGGCAAATACTGGAAATGGGGCTAACGATTTAGAGACACCCATCCACAAGAATAAATTGAGGAATGCCACATGAAGCAAATAATTTACTCCATGTGCCATGCCAAAACCAAACCCTTTCTTAACAGATGCTTTCCGTCGAAATGTGAAATAGCTCGACAATAGGAAGTTACAAATGAAACTTAAAGCATATCCAATGCTATAAGCAACAGTCACATTGATAACATGCATCAACAGCCAATATATGCCGTAATGAATAGCTGTTGCGGTGACTCCTACAATGCCGAAACGAATTAATTCGTAGAATGTCTTTTTATTTATCAACATTTGTTTCTCCAATTATATATACGGGCCTGCCTTTAGCCTCATTAAATATGCGTCCAAGATATTCACCAATAATGCCTAAACTTAACAACTGAATACCACCAAGAAATAGAATGACAATCATCATGGAAGGATAGCCAGCAACAGGATCGCCCCATATCAATGCTTTAAGCAACACCCAACACATGTAACTAAAGGCAATCATTGAGATGATAAACCCCACAATGGTTGAAAAACGTAAAGGAGCTGTCGTGAAAGAAGTGACTCCTTCAATACCGAGATTCAGCAAATCTCTAAATCGCCAAGCTGACTTACCTGTAAGCCTATCCCCCTGCTCAAAAAGAATCTCTTTCTTTTTGAAACCAATCCAAGCAAACATTCCTTTTGTATAACGTTCTTTTTCACGCATTGTCTGGAGAGCATCTATGCATTTCCTGTCCAAAAGGCGGAAGTCACCCACATTCTCAAGAATGTCAAAACGAGAGGTTTTCTGTAATAGATTATAATAAGTTAAGGACAGGCGTTTGCGCAACCAACTTTCTTTACCACGTGACTTTCGTTTAGCATAGACATCCTCATAACCTTGTTCCCAATATTTCAGCATTTCAGGTATCAATGTGGGAGGATGTTGCAAATCAGCATCCATAATGACCATGCAATCACCGCTTGCATAATCAAATCCAGACAGCATAGCACACTCTTTGCCGAAATTACGTGACAAAGATATGTACTTGATTCGTTTGTCTATCTCTGCGTATGTTTTGATGATATTCAATGTGTTATCTTTACTACCATCGTTAATCAGCAGAATCTCAAAATCATATTCTTTTAAGTTCTCGCAAATGCCTTTAGTGCCACACAATGCATCATACAGCATTGGTAGCCCTTCTTCCTCGTTAAAGCAAGGGATGAGAATTGAAACTTTCTTATTCATACTCAATGTCTATTACTCGATCTTGAATCATTGTATTTTTCTTTACAAAAAGGTATTTTGTACTTTCAATATCAAGCAAACACCAATTTGTGGCCACTATTTCTTTCGCAGAAAAACGTTCCATTTTATTCAAAATTGGAACAGAAGCCCATCGAGATTCTTGCAGAATATATTTAATATTTAGAGGAGCATCGCTATGTTCCCATTGGCATGCATAGAAAGGGAATGGTGTACTTAAATCAAAGTTCTTGCCAACACGGTCTTCATGAACATCTTTCATAAATCCTTCTGGAATAAAAAACAAGTTAATATTTTGTAGTCCATAAAAGCGCATCAACATAGAATTATACCAATTATTATAAATAAAAGCATAATCGCTCTTTTCAGGATATATCCAATACAAAACAAAACGTTTTGCATAGAACGGGACATTCACTTCATTGGTTTGAATGATTCCATCTTGTGTTTCTTTTATTTGTTTCTCTACATTTTTAAATTCTTGGCTGTTTTGTACACAATACGGTAAACAAACCAATAGATTTATTATCAAAACAGATATCACAACATGTTCCACATATCGTAGTAGTTTATTGTATGGAAACATACATAGTGTTATTATCAAAGAGAAGAATTCTATGCCAAATCGGGAATGACCACTATTGTGACCTGTAAATGCGACAAAAAGTACGGAAACAATAACACCTATCAACCATTCTTTCTTCATCTTTTTCACGATAGCCCACATAATTAACATAACAAAAAAGACGCGAAGATTGTACATCCTACACAGCGATGATACATATTTCAGCATCGCACCTGCTAAAGAGATTTTTTCAGATGCCCCATGATCTAATGCACGATGTATAGATCCTGGGGAGAACACGCATAAAGCAACACCTATCGCGAACCCCGATAACAATGCCCATTGTGACCATGTCAAATCCTTCAAGTGTCGCATGTACATACACAAGTAGACCACACTTAATCCTATCACGACTGCTTCATTCGTCCATCCACTAATCACCCCATACAAAAATAGCAATGGTATCCACACCTTCGAATGAATCTCTATATTCAACAAATAATTGAACAAGAGTACAAGTACTGCTACAAACTCATAGTTGAAAACGCCACTCATCCACAAGAACTCATTGGTGAAACCACACATGAAACATAATGTAAGAGATGCGGAAATAGCCAATCCTATGAGGGCATTTTTACGTTCCTTCACGAAGTTGAGAGTCAACAGATGCAAGTATGTTCCAAATAGAAGAGCATTGAAGACATTGAATAATCCTTTTCCCAACAATGCATCGAATGTCATCAAGAACACATGAGGAACAACACGTCCATTAATCTGAAAGTAGTGATAGTAGTTACTCACTATGACATCATACATGTTCTTTATCCATCTGTCTTCTTCTCCATTAGGTCCAATCATCATACAATAATGCCAATCATCAGAGAAATAGGGAGTGAAACAGTTCACCACATAGAAGAGAGCCACGATGAGGCCTAAAAAGCCCAAGTACCAATAACTGAAAGATTTGAGATGTACCATAAATTAAAATGTACATAGGAGAACCCCTTCTCAGAAATTCTCATGAACAACAACATTTTTTTTACGGATGCTTTTGTTCTCCTACCTAAACACTGCATGGACAATTCTTGTCCCTCAGTGCGGTGGTAGGAAAACCGGAAACAACAGACAAGAACGTCCATGCATTGCATGAACATTCACTAATCTGTTCCGGTTGCTTCATGACAAGTTTCCTACGCTTTCACTGAGCTAAGAACAAATAGCAAACGCTATAATATGATATCAAACCAAGATATAAATCCCGGTAGGACGTTGCAAAAGTACTAAACTTTTACATACCAAACAACAATTCTTGCAAAAAAATTGTTGAATCAATTATTCTCTGAAAAACATGGTCATGCTATTCCACTTATTCATAGTAAGAATCTTAAGTGAAAGCATCCATGATGAAGAAGAAATAGGGACGTAGAGATAAAGAAGGCTATGTACAACTCCTCCTCCCTGGCCGTTTCACACTCACCTTGTTCGCCGCCTCCATCTTGTAGCCAGCATTGTTGACTACAGCATCAACGCAGTGGAGGTTGCCATCTTCTATCCTCTCAATCCATGTCCCAAGGCTTTTAGCTCGCTGAACGACATGCCTAAGTAGGCATTCTCGATTCCTAAAGATTGGTTGAGTTTGCGCTGCCGCTGGATTACTTCTTCCAAAGTTACAGACCTGTTCCAGCGTGGCTTGGATGCATGGATTGCCTCCAAATAGTCGTTCCAGTTCTTGCTGTTCATTTTTTAGAGGTGAACATTTAGTTTCTCGCCACAAAAGTACTATCTTTTTCTTTCACCACCAATTTTTTCATCAACCAATTCAACACATAATTATATATATACTCTTTTTTCTTTTAAATTTTAAAAAACTTATATGTTGATGTTATTAGCGTGTGGATGATGTGGATAAGTGTGAAGTAGTATTGTTTTTCAAGGAGTTGGCTTGTAGATAAGTGGTGAAGAAGGTATTGAAAAAAGGATGAAAAAAAAGAATAACTTTTTTTGGTGGTATCAAAATAAATGAGGTATATAAATGTGATCGAAGTTGGCAAGAAAAGTTATTAAAAGTTATGAGTAAGTTGTTAATTACTTTTTAACAAGGATGTGAACAGGTTTATGAACATTTTACTCTAACCTTAAGCCTAACTTCTCTCCCCTAAACAGGGGAGTCGGAGGGGTCTTTCACTCTAACTATTTCCTTAACAATTCCAGAAACCGTTTCTTCATGGCTTCTTTCAGTTCTCCCTCGTTGAGAATGAAGTCATTGACCACTTCGTCGAAAGCACGTTCTGCCTTCTGACGCATTTGGGCTTTTCCAGCACGAAGACCTGAGGAGAGGTCTGTCTTGGGAAGTAGTTGTCTGTTGAAATTTCCGTCACTCACCTTGCATTTATCATTTTATTATTTATCATTTACCATTTTTGGGTGTTGATGGTGTTGTGGATAAATGTTGTTTGTAGATATTGATAATACTGTCAATAACTATTTGACAAGTTGCAAAGTTAGTGGATTTTGGTGACATGACAAACGTTTGAGAATGAAAATGATTGGGTTTCTTTTGTTTTTGAGTAAGAATGAGTAATTTTGCAGTTGTTAATAGTATGTTAATAATGTTGATAAATGGTATTGATAAGTTATGAATAGTGTGTTGACAACTGATGAGATGTACATGCGCCGTTGCCTTCAGTTGGCAAGGAATGGTTGGCAGAATGCGCAGCCCAATCCAATGGTAGGGGCTGTGATTGTGCATAAGGGTTGCATCATTGGTGAAGGTTATCATGTGCGCTGTGGCGAGGGACATGCAGAGGTAAATGCCTGTGCATCAGTCAGGAAAGAAGATGAACATCTGTTGAAGGAAAGCACCATCTATGTGAGTCTGGAGCCTTGTAGTCATTATGGTAAGACACCCCCTTGTGCCGACCTGTTGATAAGTAAAGGTTTCAAGCGTTGTGTCATCGGCTGTCAAGACCCTTTTGCCAAGGTGCAAGGTCGTGGCATACAAAAACTTAGGGATGCTGGAATGGAAGTGACGGTGGGGGTGTTGAAAACTGAATGTGAACGCTTGAACAAACGTTTCATGACCTTTCATGGCAAACATCGTCCCTACGTCACTTTGAAGTGGGCTGAGTCGGCTGATGGCTTTATAGATGGTCATATTTCAAACGTTTACACCCAAATGATTTGTCATAAACGTAGGGCAGAGCATCAAGCCATTTTAGTGGGCAGACGTACTTTTGAGACTGATCATCCTTCGCTCAACACTCGCGAGTGGTATGGTTCTTCGCCCAAACGCTATGTGGTGTCCTCACAATCCTTGACCCTACCAGAAGGCTATCATCTGATACAATCAACAAGTGTTGATAACATCCTTCATCAGTTGTATGAAGACGGCATCCAGACTGTATTGGTGGAAGGTGGAGCCATGTTGCACCAATCTTTTATTAATAGTGGTTTGTGGGATGAATGTTATATAGAAAAAGGCACTCAACCTATCTGTGGACACGTCAAAGCCCCTCAACTTAGTTCAGAAGCAACATTGATAAGTGTGGATGATTCATTTGGACTAACTATAGAAGGATATGTTAATTAGGAATGATGAATTCACAACTCTTCCAGACTCCCCACCACCTTCACGATGTCATCCATCTGAAAGCCTTTTCCCAAGGCAAACCGAATCAGTTTACCTCTAATTTCATATTCGTTCCGTCCTTTCACCGAAGGACGCTTCTTCTCGATGATGTCTCGTAGTGTTTCCAGATTGTCTTTCTCCTCAATTTCTTCCAACGCCTCGTCAATATGTCGCTGGGCAATCTGTCGTTTCTTCAGTTCTTGGGCAATCCTCACCTTGCCCCAATGATTGTAGCGAAACTTATCTCTCACAAAAGCCTTGGCAAACCGTTCTTCATCTATGAACCGTTCCTTCACCAGTCGTGCCACAATCTTCTCCGACATGGCATCAGCCACCTCCCACCGCTTCATTTTCTGTAGCACATCGTGACAGCACTGTTCGCTAATAGCACACAGAGCAGAAAGTTTCAGATAAGCCTCCTGCTCCGTGTAGATATGCTTTTTACGTTCCATTCTCAGGCTTTTTTTATTTCCAGATATTGTTTCAATTCTTCCAGATTCTTATGCTCCGTGATGTCATACTCATTCTGATCATAATTGCCCTGCACCAAAGTGACGGTACCGTCTTTGGCAAGATAGAAAGCATCGAATCCGAAGAATTTCTTGACGAAAGAAACTCGTCTGCGAGGTTCCTGTCCCAACACGACAGAATAGAACTCCTTACGAGTGTCGCAGCCGACTTGCAGCAGGGAACGCACATCATAGTAGTCACCCAACACCTGTTGGGCAGTGTCTATCTTCGTAGTGTTGTTGGTCACACACACCAGTACAGCATTCTTCTTGTTCCTTGCCGAACGAGGTTTATTGTCTTTCACTTTGATGGCGTCAAATCCTTCGCCCCACACACCACTGGCATCTGTCATTGACACAAAGGCATAGGGGTCAATCTGCTTAATCATGCGCTGCATGACAACCTGCTCTCGTTGACGGATGATACTCACCACCACTTTTCGGTCAGTGTGCGTGTACCATCCCTCACCATCCAACACCGTCACTCCATGGCCAGTGCTGACAATTGCATCGGCAATGGCATTGGGGTTGCGCGAGAAAATCATGAACTGCACGGACTGATGACGCCGACGAATGCAATAGTCGAGTGTCATCGAACTGATGAAGAGCAGCACAAAACCATAGATGACACGAAACCAATCATGGAAAACAAAATAGCAGGAAGAGATGATGATGACGTCACATGTCATGAGAATCGAACCAAGTGACATGGTACGAAATTTCTGCACGATGAGAGCAATGATGTCTGTGCCGCCTGTGGAGCCATTGTGCTCAAAACAAATATACAATCCAACACCTTCAAAAATGGCACCCAACACACATGCCATGAAAGACTCGTCGCCAATCAGTTTGGCCAACATCATCATTTTTGGATTGGCTGGGTCGGGCACTTCAATGAGTCGTTGCAAGAACCACAAGACGAAAGTCATGAGGGCAACGGCATAAATCGTTTTGATGCAGAAACGGACGCCTAACACCTTCACGGCAACAACGAGCAGAATCGCATTGATGATGATATAGGTAACTTGCACCTCAACTCCTGTGACATAGTAAATAATGGAGGAGATACCTGCCACACCACCTGTGGTCAGACTGTAGGGCAGCATGAACACGGTCATGCCTATAGCATAAAGAATCACGCCCACAGCAATGAAGGCGTAATCCTTTAATTCAGACCCCCACCTCCGTCCTCCCCCTCGGTTCACCCCCTTAAGGGGAGGAAAACTATTCGGTTTGTTTGTCTTTTGTTCTTGACCCATAGTTTATAGCATCTCACCGCATGGCAATTCTCCCCATTACGGGGGTAACGAGCGATGAAACAGGGCAACTGGATGTTGCGCTGTCGGGAGCGACCGAAGAAAGTGCCCTTTCTGAGGACGGACAGTCCGAAGGACAGAGAGGGTCTCTCATTTCTTCAGTACCACATTAATTATTTCTTAAGCACCACATTAATCATCTTGCCAGGCACCACAATGACTTTGGCCACGGTGAAGCCTTCCATCCATTTCGCTGACTGCGGGTCGGCAAGAGCGGCTTTCTCGGCCTCCTCCTTCGTCACGTCGGCAGGGAACTCCAGCGGGAAACGTGCCTTACCGTTGAAGGCCACCATCATCTTCACCGAGTCTTCCTTCAGGTAGTCCTCGTTGAAGGCTGGCCAAGGAGCGTCGCACACAGAGGTGTCGTGTCCGAGCAGATGCCAGAACTCCTCTGCCAGGTGAGGGCAGAAAGGAGCCAACAGGATGGCAAGCGACTCTTTCACCTCACGGCTCTCACTCTTCAACTTCGTCAGTTCGTTGAGGCACACCATGAAGGCGGCAATCGTCGTATTGTAGGAGAACGCCTCGATGTCGGCTGTTTCTTTCTTGATGAGGGTGTGCAGTGCCTTGAGTTCTTCTTTCGAAGCCCCCACCGTCTCCCCCAAGGGGGAGTGATTGCCATTCGGGTTGTTAGCCGTTTGATTTTCTGTTGAGGAGCAGGCCGCATGGTTCTCCTCCCCCTTGGGGGTAGCGAGCGGTGAAACAGGGCAACTAAATGTTGCGCTGTCGGGAGCGACCGAAGAAAGTGCCCTTTCTGAGGACGGCAAGGGGAGGGAGCTTGTCATGAACTTCCACAGTTTCTTCAGGAACCGATGACAACCGTCGATACCGTTGGTGTCCCAAGGCTTGCTCTGCTCCACAGGGCCGAGGAACATCTCGTAGAGGCGCAGCGTGTCGGCACCGAACTTCTCCACAATCATGTCGGGATTCACCACGTTGAACATTGACTTCGACATCTTCTCCACAGCCCAGCCACACACATACTTGCCCTCATCGTTCAAGATGAACTCAGCCGTGTTATACTCTGGGCGCCAAGCCTTGAAAGCCTCCACATCCAGCACATCGGCACTCACAATGTTCACATCCACATGGATGGGCGTCACATCATATTGGTCTTTCTTCTCCAGAGTCACAAACGTGTTCGTGTCCTTGATGCGATACACAAAGTTGCTCCTGCCCTGAATCATGCCTTGGTTAATCAGTTTCTGGAAAGGCTCTTCCTTGCACGACACACCCATGTCGAAGAGGAACTTGTTCCAGAAGCGGCTGTAAATCAAATGACCCGTAGCATGTTCGCTACCGCCCACATACAAATCGACATTTTGCCAATACTCGTCAGCCTCCTTGCTCACCAGAGCCTTGTCGTTGTGTGGGTCCATATAGCGCAGATAGTAAGCCGAACTGCCCGCAAAACCTGGCATGGTGTAGAGTTCGATAGGGAACACCGTCTTGTTGTCAATCTTCGAGTTCTCCACAATCTTCTTGTTCACCTCGTCCCAAGCCCACACCGTAGCATTGCCCAGTGGGGGTTCACCTGTCTCCGTAGGCAAGAACTTATCCACCTCAGGCAACTCAATGGGCAGGCACTCCTCTGGAATCATCGTCGGGATGCCATTCTTGTAATACACAGGGAACGGCTCACCCCAATAACGCTGACGCGAGAAGATGGCATCTCTCAGGCGATAGTTCACCTTCACACGGCCTATACCAGCCTCCTTCACATACTTCTTCGTGGCAGCAATAGCCTCCTTCACCGTCAGTCCGTTGAGGCTGAAATCAATGTAAGGCTTCACATCCTTACGGGGCGAGTTCGTCACAATACCCTCCTTAGCATCGTAACTTTCCTCACTCACGTCAGCCCCCTCAATCAGCGGAATAATCGGCAAGCCGAAATGCTTGGCAAACGCATAGTCGCGGCTGTCATGTGCAGGCACAGCCATGATAGCCCCCGTGCCATATCCAGCCAGCACATATTCTGAAATCCAAATCGGGTTCTTCTCGCCTGTGAAAGGATTGATGGCATAAGAGCCACTGAACACACCCGTCACCTTGTGGTCAATCATGCGCTCCCTCTCCGTGCGACCCTTCACATATTTGATATATTCCTCCACAGCAGCCTTCTGTTCAGCCGTCGTCACTTTCTCCACCAACTCACTCTCAGGAGCCAGCACCATGAAGGTCACACCAAACATCGTGTCGGCACGAGTGGTGAAGATGGTGAATGAGGCCCCCTCCGTCTCCCCCAAGGGGGAGTGATTGCCATCCGGGTTGTTAGCCGTTAGATTTTCTGTTGAGGAGCAAGCCGCATGGGACTCCTCCCCCTTGGGGGAGGTTGGGAGGGGGCTTGCAATCTTAAATTCCACTTCCGTACCCTCCGAGCGACCTATCCAGTTCTTCTGAGTCTCCTTGATGCTGTCGCTCCACTCTATCGTGTCCAGTCCGTCCAAGAGTCGCTGTGCGTAGGCACTCACTCTCAAACACCACTGTCTCATCTTCTTCTGTTCCACAGGGAAACCGCCGCGCACACTCACACCGTCAACCACCTCGTCATTCGCCAACACCGTGCCCAGCCCTGCACACCAGTTCACCATTGTCTCGCCCATGAAGGCAATCCTGTAGTTCATCAGCACGTCACTCTTCTTCTTCTCGTCCATCGCCTTCCATTCCTCAGCCGTGAAGTGCAGTTCCTCCGTCTGTGCCACACCAAACTCATCCAACCCTTCCGTACCCTTCTGCTCAAAATAAGCCACCAACTCCTCAATAGGACGAGCCTTTCCAGCCGGATGGCTCTCCTCCCCCTTGGGGGAGGTTGGGAGGGGGCTTTTACTAAAGAACGAGCCAAACATCTTCTGGAACGCCCATTGCGTCCACTTATAATAGCCAGGTGCACAAGTCCTCACCTCTCTGTCCCAGTCGAAGCAGAAACCAATCTTGTCCAACTGCTCACGATATCGGTCAATATTCTGGAACGTCGTCTTCTCAGGATGCTGTCCTGTCTGAATGGCATACTGCTCAGCAGGAAGACCATACGCATCATAACCCATCGGGTTCAGCACGTTATATCCCTGCAACCGTTTGAAACGTGCATAGATGTCACTGGCGATATAACCTAAAGGGTGTCCCACATGCAGACCCGCCCCGCTGGGGTAGGGGAACATGTTCAGCACATAAAACTTTGGTTTGCTTTTGTCTTCCACAACGTGATAGGTTTTCTCCTCCACCCACCGCTGTTGCCATTTCTGCTCAATCTCTCTAAAATTGTATTCCATTGTTTGCTTAGTTTTCTAAATTTCAACTGCAAAGGTACGATTAAGTGAGTGAAAAACCAAATAAATTTGAGTTTTTCCGAGCGTGAGTACTTTCGGCGAAGCCAAAGGTACGACATTTTAATGAAGAATGAAGAATGAAAAATAAAGAATTGAGCATCACCCCAACGAAAAAGCCCCAAAGTCCGTTGTTTGACCTTGAGGCTTTTCAATTATTTATAGAATCTTTATCAAAAGGCAATACATCTAAGAACGTCCCATTTTCCATCCGCTTCTATAGCCACGAATGGCATACTGCCGCAACACACTCGTTGCCCATTGGCGGAACTGGGTGACACGTGTCGAGTTTGCCCGATAACCAACAGATATGACAGCATCCAAATTATAATACTGTGTATCATAACTTTTACCATCAGATGCAGTTCGTCGGAATTTCCGACATACTGAATCTTTTTGGAGGGTGAACCCCAAAAAGATTCTCTAAATCAAACCACTTCTCTTTCTCTTTAAGCATAGGGCAATTGACGAACACCACCACGTCCTGTCCTAAGAATACCCTTGGCATCTTTTAACTCATCGTTTGAAATTCCATTTTGGAATATCAAAGATGAGTCCACTTGAAAAAGTCCCGAAGGGACGGAAGACCACAGGGAGGGGTAAAACCCCTTTCTTGAAAGTCAAACAATTAGAAGAAGCCCTGAAGGGACTCCCTCCCCATTATGGGGGAGGGCTGGGGAGAGGGTCTTCTATTCTTCTCTCCCCTATGGGGGAGTTGGAGGGGCTTTTACAACCCTGCTTCCACCAATTGTTCGCAGATGCTCTTCATGCCGCTGATGGATGGGTGACCATTCTGCTTCTCAATGTCGTGCAGTTCGATGAGTTGCACCTTGTAGTGCTTGCACACTTCACGCATTGACTCGTTGATTGGTTCCCGCAACTCAGAGTTCAGGAGAGAGACCAGTTTTGCCTTCGGATAACGCTTCTGCAGCATGTCAAACAGGCAGGCCAGTGCAGGACGGAAATTCTTGCAATCATCCTTCGTCCAATCCGAGTACTGATACTCACCCACAGGAGAGTTAGCCCAAGCATCGTTCGTGCCGCCAAACACAAAGATGATGTCGGGATTGCCCAGACTGTCCACACGTGAGATGAAGTTGCTGCGTGACGAATCCATTCGTCCGTATCCAGTACCACAAATGGTGGTGCCGCTCCAAGAGTCATTCTTCTCCAACTCATAGCCCTTCGCCTTGATGTAGAGACTCCACCATGTCTGTTCCACCTCCTTCACATCATTCTGATTGTTAGGGTAGAACGTAGAATAATTAGCAGGGATGATACCCTGAAACGTAGAATAAGAGTCGCCCAAAATGGACACCTTCTTCGTTTGTGCCGATGCAGCCACTACCATAGCCGCCATCAGCGTAAGGATAAAAAACTTTTTCATCAAATAAAAAGGTTTAGTGATTTTTAATTTGTCTTTTGCCAAGTGCAAAGTTAGTGAAAGCCGAACACTATACAAAATAAAATCGTTTTTATTTTTGTTGTCGAGGCGCATCCTAACTTGGAACGATGCTCAATGGTGCAAGTCAGGAAGGAAAAACAAAAGTCTGCCTACAACATCCCTGCTACAGGCAGACTTGAACATGTTCATTTTTACTAATTAACTATTTACCAATTTACCAATTTCTAATTTCGCTCAACTTCGAATGTGCTTCACTCCTTTATCTCCCTCATAATTCAACTTGCGTAAGGGGAGTTTTTTCTACTTCACATGAAAACCGTACCCCTCGACTACGCTGGGTCGTACCCGAGGGGTACGACATGGTGTACCCCTCGGGTACGGTTCTGCCAATTATGGATGGTTATTCGTCTCTCAATGCCTCCACAGGTTTCTTTCGGCAGATGTTCCATGCAGGGATGGCGATGCCGATGGAGACGGTGGTGAGGATGATGAGATAGACGATGGCTGAAATCACCAAGAAGTGGGGCCACAATTCATCCATCCATGTCATGTCGGCTTTAGTGGGTACGAGACGATCGTATAGGAATTCGCTGAAGATGTGACCGTCCTTACCGTATGTAACGTATGTAATTCCGCTATAAATGTATTGGAAGTAGAGAACACAACCAATGAGGACGGCAATGGTGACGAGCACCCATCCTTCAGTCAAGAAGTCAAGCATAATGCGGAAACGGCTGGCACCGTATGCACGCATCACGCCACATTCCTCCGTGCGTTTCTTGGATTGTAGCCACATGGTGCCGACCACGCCCAAGCAAAGACTGATCATGAAGAAGAGTGCCATAGCCAAGTTCTTGTTCGCCTTTTGAGGTCGTCCCCTTTTCAGTTGTTGCTGGTGATCATATTGGTCAAGCGGCATCACTTTGTACATCTGGAAAGAAGTGCCGCTCCCCTTTTGAAAAATCTCATCTTGATGTTCCTCCAAGAAAGTGCTCGGGGTCAGCCCTTTCCGCAAGCGGAAGATAACATTCTGCGGGGAGCATCTTTTTTGGGGGCAAAAGACGACACTGTTTTCTGGATGGCGAATATTTTCCACTACGCCCACTACGGTGAGTCGGATATTTTTGGGTTGGCTGGATGATTTGAAATGCTCTTCGCTTAGTTGAATAAAACTCCGTCCTATCACATCTGTTGTACCAAACAGGCAGATGGCGGCATTTCGTGTCAGCACCACTTGATTATCGGCAGGATTGAGTCTTGAAAGTTCTTTGGCAGATGGACTTCCAGGCAAAGGCTTGATGCCGTATGTCTCAAAAAAGTGGGACGATGAGTTATACCTGAAGGATGGTACATGACAAGTGTCATTGTCGGTGATTGCTTTTAGATCGGTGTACGACACAGGGCTAATGTGAGAATACATATCACAAGTATAAACATCCTCTATTCCGTCAATGGTGGTCAGTTGGGCTCTGAGGATATCTGGGTCATCTTTTTCCTCATCATAACTGACTCTCAGTTCGCCATAACACAATTGTTCGACATCATATCCCATCGGTTGATGAGCGTTGTAGAGGATTATCACAGCAGGGTCGAACACAATCCACGAGACGATGGTGATGACAACCAATTCTGCAAACAGCCATACATATTGCTTGCGCCTGTTCCACAGGCTTTTCAGTACAAAGGTGTTCATGGTTCTCTTTATCTTTTTTCCATCATGGATTCAACAATCGGTTTTCTTAAACTCAGCCACGCAGGGAATACTGCTGCCATCAGGTTGAGCAGCAGCATGGCCAACAATGCACCTAAAAACAGCAATGGGGCAAAGAGGACTTCGCCTGACACAAAAGTCGTATCGTTTAGGAGGTCACTGTCAAAGAACATGGTCAGGATCGTGTCGCGCATCACGTATAGAGCCACCCATGAGAGGACGAGTCCGATGATGCCGCCAGTCAGAGTCAGCACCATGTTTTCCCACACCACTTGCCACAGGAGAGTGTTGCGTTTGGCACCAAAGGCTTTCCGCACGCCCATTTCGGACAACCGTCTCTCCATCCTGCCTGCCACCATACCGCACAGATTGATGGCTGGGACGAATAGGAGAATGAAAAACAGCCCCACGTAAGGTTTGACAAGATCCCAGTCTGTGAAAGAGTAAAAGGGACCCAATTCGTTCTCAATCTCCACCACATGTTGTGCGTGATTGCTCATTGTATGGGTCAGACTGATGGGTTCACCTTCCATGATTTGCGACCATCTGGCGGCTGTGGCATCCAGTTCTTGCTTTAGCGCTTGATATTGTGCATTGTCCTTGACAGTGGCAATCACGGAAAAGCCTCCAATATAGTTGCCAGAAAGGCTTTCATTATCATATACCATATTTTGATAATAATAAGAATAGTTCACATACACTTGAGCATAACTGACAGGAGTGAGAGGACTCGCACCCTTCACCACACCACATATCCTATATTCATCACCTTCTTCTCCTATCATCTTCCCCACAGGGTCCACGTCTTTGCCAAACAGTTGTTCGGCAAGGTCATTGGTGATGACAGCCACCGGATTGTGTTGTTCCACATCTTCGCGGGTGATCGGTCTCCCCTTGAGAAATTCAAACTTGAAGATATTGAAAAAATCGTGATTGGTTACCTGAGATTCCACCTCTATCAATTTCCCATTCTTTCCGATGATGTCCCTCTTGTTACTTCCTACTGGTAGGAAATTTTTTTGGGAACATATTGGTGCCACATATTCTACATTCTTCGCATGGGCAAACCATTTCTCAAAGGCATAATCGCTAAAGTGGCAAGTCATATGCACACGCCCTTCTTTGTTCATAAAGCAAAGATCATCAATATAGACCATCTTGTCTCGGTTGACTTCAGGATAAATCTTGGCCAATTTCACATAATACACTATTGCCATCACCATCGTGAAGGCAATTGCCAGTGCTGTGCCAGCGATGTAGATGCCCGAAAACAGTTTCTCTTCCCTCATCATGTGGAGGGCATGCTTGATATATAATAGAAGTATTTTCATTTACAATTTTACGATTTACAATTTACAATTTATTTGACAATTTAGCGATTGAACTATTTTTAACGTCAGTTCGATGAATCTTAAGTAACCACACAAAATTATCTTATACAATGATGTCTCTTCTTTTCGCCGCAA
>SAMEA3663010__coassemble_118_pt1 | contig 40818 bp, 37 predicted proteins | sample SAMEA3663010__metabat2_low_PE_015 | metagenome-assembled genome bin SAMEA3663010 (sample SAMEA3663010) | pig gut metagenome | biome: pig gut; feature: pig-associated habitat; material: faeces | place: France | collected 2012 | reverse complement strand
GTAGGTCGCCGCCTTCTTGAGAGAGGGGGTTCCTTGCAGAGATGCGGGGAACCCCTCTCTTTTTTTCTTTTTCCCCTTTTCTCTCTTTTCTCCCTTTTCTCCCTTTTCTTTTCTCTTTTTTTCTTTTTCCCCTTTTCCCCTTTTCCCCTCTTCTCCCTTTTCTTTCTCTTCCCCTTTTTTTGTCCGTGCTGCATGCAGTCAAAGGAGAACTTGGGGGCTTCTTTGTTTATATCCTTGATGCTTTCTTTAGGGTAAGAAGATGGTAAAATGGTGGGATTGGGAATTTATTGTTGTAAAGTGTAGATGTGTACGTCGGCACAGGCTTCTCCATTAGGGCGTATGTCGAGGAAATGCTTTAGTTGGTAGTTTCTGTCAGAATGGTAGATGATGGCGATGCTGTCTATTTGATAGTTTGTATGGAAAAAGGCATGTCGGTAGCGATATTCGTGTATGGCTTTCAGGATATGTCTCATTTTTACCCTGTTGATGGCGGTTTGTGGATCACCGTATTTATCAGATGTTCGTGTTTTCACTTCGATGAAATGCAGGGTGTTGTCTCTCATGGCAACGAGGTCGAGTTCACACCCACGATGGAGGTTCCAGTTGTGGTCAAGTATCTGATAACCTTGTTGTTCCAGATAGCGAGCTGAAAGTTCCTCTCCTGTCTTGCCTACCTCTTCTGCCATTTTCTTGAGTTCTTTTCTTTTGAATGCGTACTCGTTGATGCGCTGTTCTTGTGCTTCTTGGGTGAAAAATGTGCCGGTTGGGGTGAGATGTCGCATTTCATAGGTGCCTTTCATGTATTTCCCGATGAGCGTGAATCGCTTGCTTTTATCCGTTTCTTTTTGGTTATCAATGATGCAGATCTGATACCCCTTTTGGATGCCATGTTGAATGCGTTCAATACCTTGGAGAAAGTTTTCCGCTTGGATCACTTTCCGATAGACTGGTTCTCCTTTTTTGTTTCTGACCTCGCTGGAGAAGAAGCCAAAGTGGTTGAAAAAGGGTAAGTAAATGATTTGATATTGTTTTAGGATGGTTCTCAGTTCATCTGTGGGTGTGTTTTGAGCAATAGGGGAATTGTTCTGCGGACGACAGTCAACGACACAGTTAATATGGTGTGGTAGTAGAAGATGGATTAGTTCTTCTGCCCTTATTTGTATGTTTCCATACGTGTAGAGAATTGGTTTTTGTTCCATGATAGACGTTTCCTGTGTCGAACCAGTAATGATTGTACAGACAAAATTACTGATTTTATGTGATTGGTAAAAGAAGTGTCAGAAAAACTTGATGTGTTTTGTGGAAAAACGGTATCTTTGTCTTTAATTTTAGTTCTATGAGATATGGAAGAAGTCAACCTTGACATTCGGCAACGGGTGCTGATGTCCACAGATATTACAGATTTTCAACGAAAGGTGTATTTGGAACTGCTCAAAGTGCCTCGCGGAGCAACTATTTCTTATGGTGAATTGGCGCATCGTATTGGGTGTGGCAGTGCTCAGGCTGTGGGTCAGGCGCTGCGAAGAAATCCTTTTGCTCCTGATGTTCCTTGTCACAGGGTCATAGCGAAGGATGGTTCTCTTTGTGGCTTTGGTGGGCAACGGACTGGTGAGAACTTGGAGAAAAAGAAAAGGTTGCTGGATGCAGAGCAGTGTTAATCATTTTCAGGGCATTATCTGCTCAAACATTCTTTTGTAGGCTTCCACCTTCTTGTCGAAGGCAAGAGGGTAGGCGCGTGATGAAGACGGAAGGCGGTAGAGAACCTGCTGTTTTCCGTCTTTATTGTAGGTGTTTGGGATGGGAACAGATGTGTTTACCTTGGGAACTTCGGGGATGTTCATGTAGGCACAGATAGTGTCTGTGGCTTTTTCTCCTGTGGTGACAATGGCTTGGCAGTGAGGAAGTTTCTTCAGCAAGGCATGAATGTCGGTTGGCTCCACCACTTCTAAGAATTTGTCCGAAGCATTATCCTTCAGCCGTTTGATGGCGGTGGATGTGTCGAAGAAGGCGATACCCCTGTCTTGGCAGTGGGCAATGATGGCATCGAGGCGGAAACGCTTGGCTTCTGCATCCACAAAGTGATTCCTGTCGTCAAAGAAGATTTGTCCCTCAATGCGCCAGTGGTCGTTGATGAAGTTGGGATAATAGAAGTCCATGCACCACCGTTTCCTTTGAGGGGGAAAACTGCCGAGGAAAAGCACTTTGGCATTCTCAGGCAAGAAGGGAATGAGCGGATGATATTCCACTTCTGCCGTGCTGCGAGCAATGTTTGCAGTGTTCAGATAAGTCATGTGTGTACTTTTGACAGGCAAAGGTAGGCATTTTTAGTGAAAAATCCTTACCTTTGTAGTATGAAAATTGTTTTGGCTTTTGATTCGTTCAAGGGATGCTTGTCAGCCCAGGAAGTTTGTAGGGCTGCAAAGGACGGGATTCTTTCAGTGCGGAAGGATGCCGAAGTGGTCAGTGTACCTCTGAGCGATGGCGGTGAGGGATTGGTGCAATGCTTTCTTCGCATGGGGAAAGCACGGGAAGTGAGTGTGAAAGTGCATGGCCCTTTGATGGAAGAGGTGGAGGCGACGTATGCTATCAGTCATGATGGCGAAATAGCCTATATGGAGATGGCAAGCGCGTGTGGCTTGACCTTGGTGCCTGAGGAGAGGCGGAATGTGATGGATGCCACCACGTATGGGTTGGGCGAGATGATGGTGGATGCTTGGGAGCGGGGAGTGAAGCATATTGTGCTCGGCATCGGTGGTTCTGCCACGTGCGATGCAGGCATGGGGATGTTAGAGGCATTGAAGAGTCAGCATTTCCTCTCAGGCGATACCTCGAAAAGGGTGCTTCCACAACCTCTGAATCGACATCGTCGACATCGGTTGACCGACATCGACGACATCGACCAACCGACATCGACGACGTCGGTTTTGACCGTTGCGTGCGACGTTGATAATCCTCTTTTCGGAGAGTTGGGAGCGGCACACGTGTTTGCCCCTCAGAAGGGTGCGACTCCAGAACAGGTGGAGATGCTGGACCGACGATTGAGGGCTTTTGCGATGGCTACGGAAGAGAAGGGGGTGGCTTTGCCGGAGGATGCCTTCTATCCAGGGGTGGGGGCAGCTGGAGGATTGGGCTATGCGCTATTGACGTATTTAGGGGCAGAACTGAAGTCGGGCATCGAGGTGGTGATGGAGGCATGTGGGTTTGACGAGGCGTTGCGAGGTGCTGACATGGTGCTGACGGGTGAGGGATGTTCCGACTGTCAGACCCTATACGGGAAGGTGGCAGCAGGAGTGTTGAGAAAGGCAAAGGAACAGGGGGTGAAAACGGTGCTGATGTCGGGACAAATCACGGAATGTGAAGCACTGATGGCTGGTGGTTTCGAGCGGTTGATGTGTGTGAACGAGGGCGATGGCAGACCGCTGGAGGTGCTGATGCTGCCAGAGGTGGCAAGAGAGAATATTCGCAGAACGTGTCAACGGCTGATGGAGGATTTCCGATGATGAAAAACCCTTTCAAAGACTATTTCTATTTTCAGAAGAGCGACCGCAGGGCTATTGTGGCGTTGGGCTGCATCGCGGTGTTTGCTGTGGGGGTGCTGATGCTAAGACAAAGACCCTCTCCCCAGCCCTCCCCCGTAATGGGGAGGGAGACCATGCGGGGTGTTGGAAACGAGCCGGATGGTCTCCCCATAGAGGAGGAGATGTCCGAAGGACAGAGGGTGTCTTTCGACCCCAATTCCGTGGATTCGCTCACGCTTGTGGGCTTCGGCATCAAACCGTGGAAGGTGAAGAACTTTCTCCACTATCGTGCCGCAGGGAAGGTGTTCCGTTCGGCAGAGGATATAGGAAACACGTATGGATGGACAGAAGAGGATGTGGAGCGGCTGGCTCCGTATGTGAGGGTGGGGGCTGCTTATCGGAAGAAGAAAGAGGCATCTCGTGATGAGGAAAGGCGGACGTATCGGGAAAAGACCCCCAAACATGTAGAAACGAGAAAGTTTCAGACCATGACAAAGGTGGATGTGAACGAAGCGGACACGGCTCTGCTGCGGCGCATTCCGGGTGTGGGCGAAAAAATCAGCGAGGCAATCGTGCGCTATCGGGAGCGGTTGGGCGGTTTCCATTCGGTGGAACAACTGAGGGAAATCAAGATTGTCTCGCCCGAACTCTTGGAGTGGTTCACCGTCTCCTCTCCTTCTGCTGTTCAGAAGGTGAACCTCAACCAGGCTTCTTTCCAAGCCTTGAACAGCCACCCTTACATCTCTTACGAACAAACGAAATCGCTGCTGCAATACTGCCGTTTGTACGGAGACGTGAAGGACGAAGCCACGCTGCTTTCCACTGGCATTTTCACGCAGGAAGAACTGGAAAAGTTAAGGCCTTACATCGCTTATGAATAAAGAAGAATACGAGAAGCATAAGCCTTTCGCTGGCGAGAAGAAACCTTCGATGTTGCGCCGAAGGGTGGGGCACGACTATGAGTCTCGCCGCATGTACCTCATCACGATGACGGTGGAGGGGCGGAGGCCGCTGTTGGGGCGCGTGGCTGGGAGGAGCGATGCCCCCGAAGGGTCAGCGGATTGGCCACATGTGGAGTTGTCGGAGTTGGGCGAAAAGGTGAGGGAACGCTGGTATGCGACAGAGCGGATTTATCCAGAAATTAAGGTGGTGGCTCTCCAAATCATGCCTGACCATCTGCATGGCATCCTCTTTGTGAGGGAGCGTATGGCTCAGCATTTGGGAAAGGTAATCAAAGGTTTTAAGGCTGGTTGCAACAAAGCCTATCGGGAGTTGGTGCTTGGCTTGCCTGCCAATGGGGCTGCAACGCGGTTGCAGCAGAGGCAACCCTCTTCTTCCTCGTTGCAATCAATTTGCTATGCTGCAACCACGTTGCAGCCACACACCCACCCAAGTCAACACCCCAAACCTAAGGATGACCGCACCCACGGCTACCTCTGGTCTCGTGGCTACAACGACCACATCCTTTCTGGCAAAGACGAACTCCAGCGGTGGCTCAACTATCTCCGCACCAACCCTCTTCGCCTTGCCATCAAACGTGAACACCCCGACCTTTTCCGTGTCCGCTTCGGCCTTGCCATTGCAGGACAGACCTATGCTGCTATAGGCAACCAGTTTCTCCTCAACAATCCGCAGAAACTGCAAGTGCAATGCTCCCGAAGCCTCACCGATGAGCAAGTGGCAGAGCAGGTGGCTCTTTTCCTCGCCAAAGCACGGCTGGGGGCAGTGCTCGTCTCTCCAGCCATCTCCAAAGGAGAGCAAGCCATCATGCGCGCAGCCCTTGATGCCCACCTTCCGCTCATCTTCCTCACACCTTGGGGCTTCAATGCCTTCTCCAAACCTGGACATCAATACTTCGATGCCTGTGCCGAAGGTCGTTTCCTGATTCTTGCTCCTTGGGAACACCAGAATCAGCGGATACCATTGACAAGAGAAATGTGTTTGACGTTGAATGGGATGACGAAGAGCATTTGTGAGAAGTGAAAAAAGAACGGAGAAACAACAAATAGTTGATGAAAGGACGATTTTTGGATAGTGATATTTGGACGGAAGCAAGAAAAAGGACTACCTTTGTGGTATGAAATCAAAAGAAAAGTTTTGGAACTGGGTGATGGGCATTAAGCCCAAGCATGTGGTGTGGGTCTGTGTGGCGGTTTTCTTGCTGTTGGTTTCCGCTTGGTTCCCTCTCCCGTTTGGTGTACGTGTCAATTGGCTTTACAGTACTTATAGGGTCAATCATAAGGGTGTTTTCTACACGAACAGTCCTTATGCCATGTTGGCTTTTCCCTTCACAGGAAATGCGGAAGCGGGTTATCTGAAGGAGGCTGACTTTTGGAGTTTCCATGTGTTGGATGACGAGTGGGCAAAAGACAAGAGTCATGTATGGTATGCGCATTATCCTGTGAAGGGAGTGGATGCAGCGACCTTTCAATTGGGCAAGAATGGCATTCCGAAAGACAAGTATCATGTCTTTGTGAATGATTTGTGGTATTATAGCCCATCTCAGTGTGATATCGACCCTGCAGCAGCGGAGTATTTTGTGCAGCAACCCATCACGTTTGATTATTATACAAGAAAGCCGAAACTCGATTGGGTCAAGGCATGGATGCGTGACAGCAAGCATGTTTATTTTCATGAGCAACGTGTGGATGCGGATAGGGCGACTTTCCGTTGGTTGGCTGGACATGCTTGGTTTAGTGAACAGGGCGAATGGTATGTGGACAAGAATTTTGTTTACACTCCTCGTCGCACCGAAAACTATCACGGTCGACATGATAGCAGGCCACCTTTCCAATTGGTGCGTGTGGATTCTCTGCGTGAACCTTTGGAGGTGATTCCTGTTTTTATTAATGAGAAAGATAAGCCCGACACCCTCTATCATGCGAGTTACTATCTGCGGAATGGTCGCCACATTCTCTACAGCAATGGCTATGTTTGCAAGGTGGTGTGTGAGGTGGATGTGAAAAGCATCCGCATTGAGCGCAGCAAAGAAATCAATGAGCCGTATATTTGTGTCATCAACGACACCTTGCGGTTGCAGAGTGGTGAGGTGGATGAGTGAGGTCACAAAAAAATGGCATGTGCTTGCTCTGCTGAACAAACACATGCCATCGTGTGTGTATAAAAGGATGTAAGTTGTTGCTTAGTAAACTTTGAAGCCGATAATCTTGCGCACCTCCTTCAGAGTGGCAGCAGAACTTTCACGGGCTTTCTCTGCACCCATCTTCGCCACCTTGTCGAGCAACTCTTGGTTGTTCTTGTATTCGAGGATGCGTTCGCGGATGGGGGTGAGGGTCTTCACGATGTCTTCTGCCAGTTGCTTCTTCATGTCGCCATAGCGGATGGACATGTCGTTCCACTTCTCGTTGAAGTAGTCATAAGTCTCTTTGGAGGAAGCAATCTCCATGAGCGTGAAGAGGTTCTGGATGACTTCGGGCTTCTCTTGGTTCGGCTCTGTTGGGCCTGAGTCGGTCACAGCGCGCTTCACCTTCTTCTCAATGCTCTTGGCATCCTCGTAGAGGTAGATGCAGTTACCTTCCGACTTGCCCATCTTGCCCGAACCGTCCAGTCCGGGAATCTTGATGGCGTGGTCGCCAAAGTAGAAGTTCTGAGGTTCGGGGAAGAACTCCACACCATAGATGTTGTTGAAACGGCGGGCACACTTGCGAGCCATCTCCATGTTCTGCTCTTGGTCCTTGCCCACAGGCACCTTCGCTGCACGGTGCTGAAGAATGTCGGCAGCCATGAGGGTCGGGTAGGTGAGCAGACCTGCGTTCACGTTGTTGGGCTGTTTGCGCGCCTTTTCCTTGAAGGTCGTCACGCGTTCCAACTCGCCGAGGTAGCAGTTCATGTTCAGATAGAGGTACAACTCGATGGTTTCGGACACATCGCTCTGTATGTAGATGGTTGATTTCTCAGGGTCGATGCCGCAAGCCAGATACTCAGCCAGAATGGTGCGAGCCGACTGCTGAATGTCTTCGGGCTTGGGGTGTGTGGTGAGTGAATGCCAGTCGGCAATGAAGTAGTAGCAGTTATAGTCCTCCTGCATCTTCACAAAGTTCTGCACGGCTCCATAGTAGTTGCCCAGATGCAGGTTTCCTGTCGGACGAATGCCGCTCAATACAATCTCTTTCATGTTTTATTATTGTAATTTTGTGCAAAGGTACGGAAATTAAGTGAAAAGTGAAGACGTTTTAAGTGAAAAGTGAAAAGTGAAGAGTGAAAAATCTAAGTTACTTTTATCAATGAGGCACAATCCGAATAGAAGGTAACTTAGATTTTTCACTTTTCACTTTTCACTTAAAACGTCTTCACTTTCCCATCCACTTCTTCCGTTCTCCTTCTGACATCTTTTCGATTGCATATCGAAGTGTGGTGCGGGGCATCTCATGGGCATGCTGTTCGAGGAAGTCGCAGAGGAGGTCCATGCTGATGCGTTTGCCCATCTCGCGGAGCATCCAACCGACCGCCTTGTGCATGAGGTCGTGGGGATGATGCAGGTGCATCTCGGCATAGCGGAGACACCACGACGGGTCGCCCTGCTGCGAAGTCTTCCATGTGCAGACCATGCTGATGCGCTGTTTCCAGAGACAAGGGCTTTGTGCAAGAGAGTCAAGCACTTTCACCTTGTAGTCGTGATGAAGTCCTGCCGTTTTGCCACCCATGCAAGTGGGGAGCAGCAGCCAATGACCGATGACCTTCGGGGCAGACATATCGACCAAATCCCAGTTGTTGGCCTGTTCGGCATGTTTCAGGTAGAGCATCACGATTTCGTCCCTTTGACGGATGGCATCAGGGTTGTTGATGAGGCGTTTCGTTGCCAATCGCTCAAACTTATTAACGAGCAACAGCCATCCGCAGAGCCTCACCTCGTGCCAATGGCTCTTCAGCAACGTGGGTATCTCGCAGAGTGGTGTGTCCTTTGCCGCCTTCACCACCTCGCGTGTCTGTGGAACTTTGATGCCCAAGAACTCGTCACCCTCGCCATACTCACCTTTCCCAGTTTTGAAAAAGCCCATCAACACCCGTCGCTGCCCCTCATCATGTAGCGACTCCATATATTGAATAATGTCTTGGGCTGTGGTTGTTGTTTCCATGTGAAAATAATTCTTTCAGTCAATGTCACCGACAAGTCTGTCCCAGCACCTCTTCTTGTCTTCCTCTGTGATGGCGCGAATCACCTTGCAGGGATTGCCAACGGCGACAGAGTTGTCGGGAATGTCTTTCACCACCACGCTACCCCCACCGATGACCACGTTGCTGCCGATGGTCACGCCTGGCATGACTTGCACACCGCCACCAATCCATACGTTATCGCCCACTGTGATGGGGTAGGCATATTCCAGTCCGGCATTCCTTCTCTCCGCGTCGATGGGATGGCCTGCCGTGTAGAAGCCGCAGTTGGGAGCCACAAACACGTTGTCGCCAAAGGTGACCTTGGCGGCATCGAGAATCACCGTGTTGTGATTGGCAAAGAAGTTCTTGCCCACCTCAATGTTGTAGCCATAGTTGCACCAGAAGGGCGCGATGATGCAGAAGTCGCCCGAAGTCCGTCCGAGCAGACGTAGCATCAGCTCGTGTTGTCCAGCCTCGTCCGATGGCTTCAGGTGGTTGTATTCATGGCAGAGGTCTTTTGCGCGTCGGCGTTCCTCTATCAGTTCTTGGTCGTAGTTGGCATCGTAGATAAGTTGCCGCAACATTTTTTCTTTTTCAGTCATATCTGTCTTTTCTTAAAAAGAGAGGTTGTTTATTGATGAGATAAGGAGATGATGTACTGTATAAAAACAGTATCTTAGTTCTACTTTCAGTTAGATAAATTGGAATTTACAGCAACGTTAAATCACCTTCTACAAAACCGATAGCCAATCCTTGACGTTCTTTTAATTCCTTTGCATATTTCCCTTCTTCTAAATAGTCCTTTAGCATCTTTATAGATGCGGTCAGGACATCTTGCCATTCTTTATCCTCATACCAAGTAAGAGGATTGTCTCTAGTAGTAAATATTTCATCGCATGCCCAGTCATTATCAGTTGTATCAAAGGAACTAGATCCTATTAATTCGAGAGTCCAACTTTTATTGGCATCTTCATACAAATTGAAACAGAAAGCTACAACCTCATTAGGAATCGTCATTTGCATGACATCATTCAGCCATGTTTCTAATCTATTATAGGTAAGACCTGATTCGCCTTTTTTCTTGAAAAAACTAAAAATACTCATATCTAAATTCCGATTTACTGTTTACACTTCTATCTTTTTGATAACCTTGGCAGGAACTCCTCTGACAACGGTGTTTGGCTCTACATCCTTGGTCACCACAGCACCTGCGGCCACCACGGCTCCATCACCGATGGTCACGCCAGCAAGAACAGTCACATCGGAGCCGCCAATGACGGGCTTGCCCGATGCTATGTAATCTCTAAACGTCTGGAGCAGCGAGAGCCGCTGAGCTTGCTCAGATGGCCGAGTCGTGACAGACGAAGACGAAGTCAATTCTTGTATTGTCATAAACGTATTATTGTTTCGTTTGAACCCGAATCGGTCATTAGGCCACTTCGTGGCTCTGTCGTAAAACAAATTTGAATAATTATCATAATTTCACCCACTAATTTCTATAATTATGATAATTTGTGGATAAAATTATTTTAATTATGGTAATTTGTTTCTTAATGACCCATTTGAGTTGAAGTGTTCTTAACTATGCCGATGATAAGCCTCACGACATTCGGGCGAATAGATTTCATGCGCTTCCTACGATTTCCATCGCCACGTCTTTCTGACGATAGTGCCGATAGTGTGAGTGAGGGTGTGCAAGTGGAAGGTCTCCCCGTGAGAGTGTCCTGCGGCCGAGCGTTTGCCCAGCACAATCAGCAGGACGGCAGAAAGGATAAGGACGATACCGACGAAGAGCCGGAAAGTGAGCGATTCATCAAACACCATCACGCCAATGGCTACCGCTGTTAATGGTTCCAAGGCTCCCATGATGGCTGTAGGCGTGGCTCCCACCTCACGAACGGCAATGGCCATCAGCACCAGGGAAAGAACCGTTGGCACCAGACCCAGCCAGCAAGCAAAGAACCATGCTCGTGGCGATGGCGGTAACATCAGATGCAGGTTGGGCGAGGTGAACGAATAGGCCAACAAAGACAACATGCAGATTAACAACACGTAGAAAGTGAGTTTCAGCGACGACATGCGGATGCTCGACTGATTGACCACCACGATATAGACAGCGTAAGTCAGCGAGGACACCATGACCAGAAACACACCTGTAGTGCTGAGCGAAGCACCTGCATCACCTCTGTATAGCAAGCCGATACCCATCAGGGCGAGGATGATGGCCGTAACTGTTGAGACCGTGACCTTCTCCCTGAAGAATGTAGCCATAATGACTGCCACCATCACGGGATAGACAAACAGGATGGTAGAGGCTATGCCGGCATCCATGAATCGAAAACTCTGATAATACGTAATGCTGGATGCGGCAAAGAGCAGTCCGAGCGAGCCGGGCGTTTTCAAGTCACTGCTGTTGACTCGGAAGGATTTACGTTCGATGAGCAACATGACGGCCAGCATCAGCACCGCCATGGAGAAACGGTAAAAGAGGACGGACGATGTATTCACACCCTCCTCATAAAGCGGCAACGCCCCGAACGGATTCGTGCCGTAACACACCGCCGCCAGTATGCCGCAGATGATTCCTTTATGCTTCATTCTCTAATAATTATTTATGCAATCCATCCTTGCGGTACTCGCAAAGTAGTAGGCATGCCAGATACTGAAATACTTGGACTCAGAAGATACTATTGCCCAGTTCGTAAGCCTCCTGAAGTTTGGGATTGCCCTCGATTTCGCAAGCATCGTTCACGCCACCGCAGAAGAGCGTTCCGGCCAGCCGGCTCTTAGGATAGCAGTCAATCCAGCCTGTCAGACCCATCTCGGCACGCCTCGGAGTCTCGGCATCATCTTCAGCAGCCGTTGTCAGCAGATAGACATCGCGAAACGCATAATCCTGCCTATACATGGCATTCATACGGTCAATGAGCGTCTTCATCTGTCCGCTCATTTCATAATAATAGATAGGAGTGGCCCAAACCACCACATCAGCCCTCAGCACCTTGGCCATGATGTCGTTCACGTCGTCCTTGATAGCGCAACGCCCCAACCCCTGGCAAGCCATGCACCCCTTGCAGAACTGGATATTCTTGCCGACAAGAGAAATCTTCTCCACACTGTTTCCTGCACTTAAGGCACCTTCCAGAAACTTCTCAGCGAGCATGTCGCTGTTTGAGCCATGACGAAGGCTCGTTGAGATTACAATAATATTTTTCATATTTGTTTTTGTTTACAGTTCGCTAAATTGGAATTTATATTATTGCCGCTTGAAAAAGGGACAACGAATTCCGATACATTGATTGTTCTGTTTAGAATGCTCACATACCACAATCGGCTTTTCCATCTCAACATTGAAATGCTCTTTGACATAATCTATGGCAGACAAAACAGACAGATAAGAGTCACGTTTACAACAGCGTGGCCCACCAATATTGCCGATTTCTCCAAGTGATTTTGCCGTCATCTTATGAGCGAGAGCAAAAGGTTCTTTAGCCAATGGCGTAGATTTGGAAATGATGGAAACAAACATGCCGGAACTGATACCTGCACCGCATGCACCCCAGAAGCCACAAGCCCCTCCAGGCACACTCTTTCCACGATTCATCATCTCAGAGAGTGCCTGTTGAAGGTCTATCTGCCCGCCAGCATTCTTGTATGCGGTTAATAAGGCAGATCCTACCATAACATGATGCTCAGGGCCATGCATGTGGCAGAACGGCAAGGCCATCATCTGTTTGATGATATAGACGGGGTTTTTCGATGTCTCATTCAGACAAAGCCCGATAATGGAATCCAGTCCTGCCGTATGACAGTCGTTACAGACATAATGACCTTTAACACAGCGAGTCTTGCTGTTCTCTTTTTTATGGCAGATGGCACACTCCATCAGTTCGTCTGCTTCCAGATACTCTAACGGAGCCTTACATATCAAACATTCTTCTTTCATAAATTCCGATTTATCGGTTATGTTTCTTCTTTATTTCAGTATCTTATTGATTTGCTTCTCGGTGGCCCAGGGTACGACGTGTTGCAGATGCTCAAACATGCGTTGGTAGGACTCTTCGGGAGTGCGGTCGCACAGGCTGGCATCAGTGCCGAGCAATGCTTCGGGTGTGGTGAGGAGCGACCAGCCGAAGCCATATTCGCGCCCGTGCTTGTCGGTGGGATAGACAAAGTCCTCGGTCACAATGCGGCAAGCCATCTGCAGACGGGTGATGTAGCCGTCGAACTTGCTGCGCATGTTCTTGCCCGTAAATCCGCAGGCTGCACGGAGTTCGCGTGTGATGAGGCTGCCGTGTTCGTCCAGGGTGGCCAGAATGGCATCCTCAATCGTTCCCTCTTCGGGAGCAGGATGTTGGCTGCGTCGCCAGTTGAAGAGGTCGGGCCACCACGATTTGCTGACAAAACCAGCCTTGCCAGCAAAGAACTTGCCATACACACAGCCGCCTTCGGTCACCACAGGGCCTTTCCATTGCCACAACGGCCACTCCCAACTGCCGTCGGCAAACTCGGTATATCGGCACTCCTCCGCCATCAGTGCTTCGGCACTGTAACTCCTGATGCCACTCTCCAGCAGTGGCAAAAATCCAATCTGCTGGATGCACTCTATCAGTTCGGGGCAGGAGTGAATCTCGTGCAACGTCCCCTCGCCGTTCTCTTCGAGATAGTCTGAAAATAAAGCCATGATGCTTGCTGTATCGTGTGATAGATTGGTTTTTCTTTCACAAAGTTAGGGGTTTTCGTTGAGTTCTCAAAGTTTTTCCTTATCTTTACCACATCTAACTTTAAGAAACGAACATTTTATGGAAGAAAAGAAACACGTGAAGGCGGTTTTCGTGAACGGAAGTCCGCGCAAGAAGTGGAACACATTCAAGATGTTGGAGAGTGCCATGAAGGGGGCTCAGGAGGCAGGAGCAGAAACGGAGTTGGTGAACCTCTACGATGTGGACTTCAAGGGCTGCAAGAGTTGTTTTGCCTGCAAAATCAAGAACTCGAAGACGAACGGCGTGTGTGCCTTGAAGGATGACCTGCGTCCTGTGCTGGAGCGTTGTCGTCAGGCAGATGTGATAGTGCTTGGTTCACCAGTCTATTACAGTTATCCGACGGGTGAAATTCGTGCCTTCATGGAGCGTTTGATGTTCCCGATGGGAACCTATCTCTATGAGAACGGTAAGCACATCATCTTGCGCGATAGGGTGATACCTTCTGCCATGATTTTCACCATGAACTGTCCCGAGGATTACATGAAGACAATCGGCTATCCAACCCTGTTGGAGGAGAACACCAAGGTGATGGCTGACATCTTCGGTTATGCAGAGACCCTTTACATGTGCAACACCTACCAGTTCAACGACTATTCGCGCTACGACTTCAACCTCTTTTCTGAGGAAGGCAAGCGGAAATATCGTGATGAGCACTTCGACATTGACATGCAGAACGCCTACGAATTGGGCAAGCGGTTGGTGGAGAAAGCGCGTGAATAAAAAATCGTACCCCTCGGCTACGGCAGGGTGTACCCGAGGGGTACGCTATGCCGTAGCCGAGGGGTACGGTTTTATGACATTATCAGAAAAGGCTCAAAAATGGTTGTGAAATGTTACTGTTTTTGCAGTCCATTGTGTCAGAATCAAAAATTTTAGGTATCTTTGCAACATCGAACGAAAAACAAACTTATATCATGAATTTTTTAGAAGAGAAGATTCTCCTTGATGGAGTCATCAAAGAAGGGAACATCCTGAAGGTGGACAGTTTCTTGAATCACCAGATTGACATCGACATCATGCGACAAATGGCTTATGAGTTTAAGCGTCGTTTCAGGGGCGTGGAGGTGAACAAGGTCTTGACGATTGAGGCGAGCGGCATTGCCATTGCCACGTTGTTGGGCAACCTCTATGATGTGCCTGTGGTGTTTGCCAAGAAGAATGAGACTGCCAACAGTACAGACGATAAATATATGTCGAAGGCCTATTCGTTCACGCATAAGAAACAGAACAATGTCTTTATCTCAAAACCTTATCTGCATGCTACAGACAAGGTGCTGATTGTCGATGATTTCTTGGCTGATGGTCAAGCCGCCCATGCCCTCATTGATTTGGTGCATCAGGCTGGTGGCACGGTGGCAGGCATTGGTATTGCTGTGGAGAAAGGGCAACAACAAGGTGGACGGATTCTTCGTGAGGAAGGCTACAGGGTGGAGTCCATCGCCATCGTCGATGCGATGGATTGGCGCACACAGACCATTCGCTTTCGTGAGCAGCCCGAACGGAAGTTGGAAAACACCCAGTTGAAAACAGATGACTTTGTATTTTGAAATCAAAGAACAAGCATTTTGTCATGGATAACAAGGGTAATCTTTATCAGTTAGATGGTCGTGTACCATTAGTGCAAGCCATTCCGTTTGGTCTTCAGCATGTGTTGGCTATGTTTGTTGCCAACATCACCCCTATCATCATCTTGGCTAACGTGGTGGGTCTTGAACCAGCCCTCAGTGGCGCCTTGATTCAGAATTGTATGATCATTGCAGGTATTGGCACTTTAATTCAATTGTACCCCATCTGGCGCATCGGTTCCCGTCTGCCTATTGTCATGGGTATCAGTTTCACGTTCCTTTCGTTGGCGATTTTCATTGGCACAACCCAAGGAATAGGTGCGCTGATGGGTGCTGTGGTCATTGGTGGTATTGTGGAAGGACTGTTAGGGCTCTTTGCCAAGCATTGGCTTTTTATCATCTCACGAGTGGTGGCTGCCACGGTGGTGACCGCCATAGGCTTCTCATTGTTGCCCATCGGTGCCAATTCTTTTGCAGGTGGTCAGGGAGCCGCTGATTTCGGCTCAGTGCAGAATTGGATTGTTGGCACTTTCACGCTCCTCACTTGTCTGGGTTTCCAGATTTTTGCCAAAGGTTTTTTGCGTTCCTTGTCTGTGCTTATTGGTCTGATTGCTGGCTACATTCTTGCGGTGTGTATGGGCATGGTCGATTTCTCAGGTCTTCAGCATGCTCATGTCATTGCCCTGCCTCGGTTCTTGCCCTTCGGCCTTGAGTTTAACTGGGGAGCCATCCTTTCTGTCGTTGCCATCTATCTGGTGTCTGCCACCGAAACGATTGGCGATACCAACGCCCTCTGTGTGAGTACGTTGAGCCGTTCGCCTCATAAAGCGGAATTGGGTGCCAGCATCTCTTGCGATGGCTTTATCAGCAGCATTGCAGGTCTCTTTGGCTGCACGCCCATCACCTCCTTCAGTCAGAATGTGGGTCTTGCCGCCATGTCGGGCGTGGTGAACCGTTTTGCCATTGCCACAGGTGCTTGTATCATGATTATCGGTGGCATCTTCCCCTTTGTTGGTGCGTTGCTCACCACGATTCCTCAGGCGGTGCTTGGTGGTTGTACCATCATGATGTTTGGCTCCATCATGTTTGCAGGTTTTGGCATGTTGTCGAAGTGTGGTTTCACCGACCGTAACATGATCATCGTGGCTCTCTCGCTCAGCATCGGTCTTGGCTTCACACAGGCTACGGGTATGTTCTCCATCTTCCCGCAGATTATGCAGACTATCTTTGCCGAGAACTGTGTGGCAGTGGTGTTCCTGCTGGCTGTTATCCTTGATCTCGTGCTGCCTAATAGACCACCACGAAAATATGCTTAATAGATGAGAATCGGTATCTACGGCGGCAGTTTTAACCCCATCCACAAGGGGCACACCGAGTTGGCGGCATCCATCGTGCAACAAGGCTTGGTGGATGAACTGTGGCTGTTGGTGTCGCCACTCAATCCCTTGAAGCAAGGCGAAACGAGTGACATTGCCGAGTATGAACATCGACTCAGCATGGCACGGTTAGCCACCGAAGACATAGAAGGTGTGAAGGTTTCTGACTTTGAAAAAAATCTTCCAATCCCTTCCTACACCATCACCACGTTGGGCGAACTCCACAAAGCATACCCGGAGCATGAGTTCGTGCTTGTCATCGGTGCCGACAACTGGGAGCGTTTTCCCCGTTGGTATCATGCCCAAGAAATCATTGACACTTATTCCATTCTCATCTATCGTCGTCCAGGATGTGAGATGGACGAAACGTTGCTGCCTCTCTCTGTGCAGGTGGTCGATACACCTTTGTATGACATTTCCTCTACCGAAATCAGAGAGTCGGTGAAGAAAGGGAGAATGCTATTGAAGTGGGTGGACAGAAAGGTGGCTACTTACATTAGAGTGCATCATTTGTATAGCCCTCTGTGATTAAAACTTCCACCTCGCCTGCACCTGCAAATCCTCCCGATGATTGGCGTCAATCATTTCCAACCCACTTCCAATCACATCGCGGTCGAAATACTTGGTCATGCTGAACTTAGCGTTGAGGAAGAGTGATTGCTTCACGATGGGAATGGAAGCGAGAAGGGTGGTGCGGATGCCCTTGTAGTAGTAGGCTGTGGAGCCGAAGGAGTAGAGGAGGGTAGGCTCGTAGTGATAGACACGGGCATTGTAACTGTCGGTGTTGAAATAGGTGATGCCCAGGTCGATGCGGCATTTGTTCTTAGGGTTTTGCCAACGGATGTTCTCTCCGACGGCAAAGCCTTTTTCGTTGGGATTGTTGCCGAAGGTGACGAGGGTACCTGTGGCAGAAGTGCGGAACGTGAGAGACGGTGTGAGGTTCAAGTTCAGTTGCAGTTTCAGGTTGTGGTTGGTGTTGTATTCGAGGGCGGTGAAGTCGCCGTTCTTACGGAGGTAGGTGAAATCCTTCTGTTTGGTTTTGATGCGGTAACGTGCCAAGAGATTCCATTTTCTGTTGGTGGAATAGAGTGCCTGCACCATCCCTTCATAGCCACTCGAACTTTCCGACACCCCTTGCTTCCACCAGGGAAAATACATGGCATCCACATACGCTTCTATCTCTATGTTCTTGATAGCCTTCGAAGTCCATCCCAAAAGGATACCCTCTTCATTCTGCACTTTCGAGTTTTCTCCAAAGGCTTTTCCGTTGATGCTGACGAACTTGGCACCGTAATATCTGCCAATGACCATAAAACTATTGGTACTATTGGCGCGCCAACGAAGGATATTGAGACTTGCCACACCATTCTGCTTCTCCGTGCTGCTGAATGCCGTCTCCCCGCTAAAAGAAAGGGACTTGTATCTGTATGCATATGCCATGCTTCCTACCAGAAAATCCTTTCCGCTGGCATTGTAATAGCGGTATGCACTGGCTTTCGTGTCGTACTTGGGCATCAATGGTACATCCAGATGTGTGGCAACCACCGTGGCAGAAAGACGCAGTTCCTTGTGTTCCCAATGCACGTTGCCTCCGAAGTTGCTGATGCAGAGGTTCCCCTTCTTGCTTCGTTCCAGTTGGGTGCGGTGCAAACCATCCGTTTTCAGCGATGACATACCAGTGGAGTCACTGTTGTAGGTGCCTTCTTCTTTCCTGTATGAGCCAAATGCGGAGAGTTGCCAATCTTTCAGTCGTAAGGTGGCAGCCCCTCCTGTGAAATAACCCGTCTCTGCCGTCGATGAGTGCTTCTTGATGCCCTCGTCCATCCTGTCCATGGCACTCAACATGGTCATCTTGCCGAATTTCATTCCGCTATTTATAGCCAGACCTTTTCCGAAACTAACCTTGTAATTGCCCACAATGGCACTTTTCACGCATCCTACCTCCTTCAACATCACATACCCCGATACATAGTCCACCCCTCGTTCTCCTGCATCCTTTTCCATACTCAATCCGGCGTGCAAATGCCCCATGCTCGAAAAAGCATATCGGAACGCATGATGAAGCGGGTCACCGCGATACACCTTATTGGGCGATTTCTCCAAAACCTTCGCCGGCACATCTGCATATCCTGCCTTCCAATAAAACGGCACATCCGTCCTCCACACCGCCTCATGCTTTCCATATCGTAGCAACTTCCCTGTCGTCAGGTCTTGTGTGGCGCGATTCTGTCGCAACTCCCTCACCTCCACAAATAACCGCAGCATCTCCCTCTCCTTCATCCCCAACTCCCTTACGAACATCAACTCTCCCAAACTCTCCACAGGCTTGTTTTTCTCCACATACTTCACAATTCCCTCCACCTGTTCCTTGCTCAGAAACGGCAGCACCTCCAAGTCTTCCTTCCTCACCTCATTGATGTTGATGGGTTGTGCATGCACCTCCTGCAATTGTTCTATCAACTCCTCGTCCATTCCTTCTTCCTCTTCTGCCATCAGTTCCACAAAATCCTCCCACGCCATAGGTTTTCCCTCAGTTTCCGTTTGGCAAAAGGCAGGGGTGGCGATGAGCCATATATATAATAATGTAGATATAATTTTTCTCACTTTCCTTGATTTTGATACAAAGGTATAGACTTTTTGCGAGGTGAACAAACTTTGCAACCTGATTGCAAAACATTCTTCGTACCTTTGCACCGTCAATTAAAAAAGAAAGGAAAAAACAATGGATTATGTATTGAATGTTTTGCAGGCAGTCGTGGGCATCGTCAACGAGATGTCGCCCTATCTGCTGTTGGGTTTTTTGTTGGCAGGCATCATGCATGCCTTCATCCCTGACGGATGGTTTAACAAATATCTGAGCGGAGACACGATGCGCTCGGTCATCAATGCCGCCATCTTCGGAGTGCCACTGCCCTTGTGTTCCTGTGGCGTGATACCCACCGCCATGTCTCTTCGTCGTGAAGGCGCCAGCAAAGGTGCTGTGGTGTCCTTCCTCATCGCTACTCCACAGACAGGTGTGGATAGCATCTTCGCCACCTATTCGCTCATGGGGCTGCCTTTCGCCATCGTGCGTCCCATTGCCGCCTTGTTCACGGCGGTGATGGGTGGAGCGTTTGTCACGTTGGAGACCCACCCCCCCAAGACCCACCCCTCACCCTCCCTACAGGGAGGGAGTAGTATCTCTGCCAATGAGGGATGTAATGCGGAAACTAACGAACAAGGTGACCACTCCCTCCCTGTAGGGAGGGTGAGGGGAGGGTCTTGGAGAGTAGGTGAGAGGGTCGTCTCTGCTCTCAAGTTCGGCTTTGTCGAAATGATGGAGGACATCGGCAAGTGGTTGGTTGTGGGTCTTATCGTGGCGGGACTGATTACCGCCTTGGTGCCCGATGAGTTCTTCGCCATCTTCAAGGACAACACCGCCCTGAGTATGCTCTTGGTGCTGTGCATCAGTGTGCCTATGTATATCTGTGCCACGGGCAGCATCCCTATCGCGGTGGCACTCATGATGAAGGGCTTGACACCCGGAGCCGCCTTGGTGATGCTCATGGCTGGTCCTGCCTGCAATGTGGCAAGCATCTTGGTCATCAACAAAGTGCTGGGAAAGAAGACGCTCCTGCTCTATCTCGCCGCCATCATCACAGGTTCCATCCTCTTCGGTGTGGCGATTGACCAACTGCTGCCCCGCGAGTGGTTCACCGACCATCTGATGAGCACTCACGCCTGCTGTCACGATGTGGCAGGCTGGTTCGAGTGGACTTGCACAGGCATCCTCGTTCTCCTCTTGCTCAATGTGCTCCGCATGAAGTTGCAGCACAAGTCTGCATGCTCTTGTGGACACGACCATACAGACCCTCTCTGTCCTCACGGACATCTCCCCCATAATGGGGAGAGCCATGCGGCTTGTTCCTCAACAGCAAGCACTCACGGCCATTGCCATTGCCACGATGCGGCTTGTTCCTCAACAGCAAACACCCCGGATGGTTCTCCCCTCCCCATTACGGGGGAGGGGCAGGGGGAGAGGGTCTTCTTCTTCCATATCAAGGGCATGACCTGCAACCATTGCCGTGCCAACGTCGAGAAAGTCATCCGTTCCGTCAAAGGTGTGGAGTCCGTATCCGTTGACCTCCAGAGCGGTGTCGCCACCGTCACTGGCGACGACATTGATGACAAGGCTGTGAAAGAGGCCGTAGAGAGCATCGGCTTCACACTTGAAGGATAGAAACGGCTTTCTTCATAGGCCGTTACAACAAGAATTGTCGGAACAAATGGGCATTAAACGCTCGTTTGTTCCGACAATTTTTTGTTTTTTTATGCCAATCGGTTGAACAATCAATATTTTTTGTGTAGATTTGCAAAAAGAAATGCGGCACTCGTCTTCTTTTGAGGGGAGAAAGAGCCGCAATGTGAAACCTAAAACAACAAGACAAAACCAGACAGAGACTTAGACAACATCACATATTAACTTAAGCATTAGCTATCTCGAAGTACCCCGAAAATTTGGCGATTTGAAAAGGTATCCGATTGGTATAGTTCGTGTTCACGTTCAAGCGTGGGCAGGATTTATCATCGGATACAGGTTACGCCAAATACCTCGGGTACTTGATAAGGAATGTTCACGCTTTTTGTGTGCCTTCAAGTGCCCGAGGTGTTCTGCAGTAACCTGTATTCTTCCGACTTAGACTGATGTGCTAAACAGGAAAGCACATGGACGACATGGATGCTGGCTTGATGCCCGCTTCTCCGCCGATGGAGAAGAGGCAAATCAAGTCGAAGGAGCGTGTGTCGAAGCATGGAGAGGTGTTCACCGCCGAACGGGAGGTGAACGCGATGCTCGACCTCGTCAGGCAGGAAACGGAACGCATCGAGAGCCGTTTCCTGGAGCCGGCGTGTGGCGACGGCAACTTCCTCATCGAGATTCTGCGCCGCAAGTTGGCGGTGTGTGAGGAGCGTGTGCGGCGCAAGCAGTTCACCCAGTTGCAGTATGAGAAGCATGCCGTGTGGGCGGTGAGCAGCATCTACGGCATCGAACTTCTGCCCGACAATGCCGAGGCTTGCCGCCAGCGGCTCTACCGTTACTTTTGCGAGCAGTACGAACGGCTGTTTGGCAAGCAGAGCAAACCTGCTTGTCGCAGGGCGGTGTCGTATCTGCTGGAGCGCAACATCATCATGGGCGATGCGCTCACCTATCGTCGGGTGGATGACCCCAACGCGTGGATTGTGGTGAGCGAATGGTCGTTCATCGGCGACGGCAAGGTGGTGCGCCGTGACTACAGTTTCTCCTACTTGGTGGCGACAGGACAAGGCGGCGACCTCTTCAGCGACACGCCTTGCGACACTTTCCCGCCTGTGTACTTCCTGGACTTAGGACAACGGAACAACTAACTAAAGCTTTTACTAAACAACGAATATCTCGAATGAAACGAATTCCTAACACTATGCCGCAAACGGCGACGAATAGAAACGAATGGTTACACCCTGCATTCGTTTCCATTCGACGCACCAAAGGTGCATTGTACCAGAAATTCGTTTCATTCGAAAAATTCGTTGTTAAAAAACATGTCCATGAAACGTGATACGTACAATCCCGATGTGCTCAACTGCCTGGCCAATCTGAGCAACGACGAGGTGTTCACGCCGCCGTCGCTGGCCAATCAGGTGCTCGACCTCTTGCCGCAAGAGTTGTTCGAGTCGCCCACCACTACCTTCCTCGACCCTGTGTCGAAGTCGGGCGTGTTCCTCCGCGAGATTGTCAAGCGGCTCGACCGAGGGTTGGAGACGCAGATGCCCGACCGTCGGGAGCGCATTGACCACATCCTGCGCAAGCAGGTGTTCGGCATCGCCATCACCGAGTTGACTGCCCACCTCTCGCGCCGAAGTGTCTATTGTTCCAAGAATGCCGACAGCCCTTTCAGTGTCACACGCTTCGACACCGTGGGTGGCAACATCCACTATCGTCCGCTCCGCCACACATGGACGAATGGCAAGTGCCGCTACTGCGGAGCCTCCCAAGAAGTCTATGACCGAGGCGACCAAGCCGAACAATATGCCTATCAGTTTATTCACACAGACAAACCACACACATTATTTAATAATATGAAGTTTGACGTAATTATTGGGAATCCTCCGTATCAGTTGGAAACAGGTGGAGCAGGTAAACAAGCGAAGCCCATATATGACCTTTTCGTCCATCAAGCCATGAAACTGAATCCACGTTTTTTGACAATGATAGTGCCTTCACGTTGGTTCTCTGGCGGGATGAAACAACTTGAAGATTTTAGAGAAAAAATGATGAATGATGGACGCATTCGTGTACTTGTCGATTATGCCAATGCAAAAGAGTGTTTCCCACAAAACAGCATAAGTGGTGGAGTATGCTATTTTTTATGGGATAGAGACCATGCTGGTGATTGTCGTTTTACAAACATAAAGGCGGGTAAAGAAGACAAGTTAGTTAGGCCGCTGAATGAATTCCCTGTGCTTGTTCGATACAATGATGCTGTCAGCATCCTGCACAAAACAAAGGCGATGAAAGAATCTGCTTTGTCGCAAATAGTATCTTCTTTGTGTCCTTATGGTTTACCAACTAATTATCGAGGAAAGAATACTGTTTTTGAAAATGCTTTAACCCTGCATTCAAGTGAAGGAGAATCATACATAAGCAGAAAAGAGGTGCAAAAGGGAGTTGAGTGTATAGATACATATAAGATAGTTATGGGGAAAGTGAGTGCAGAACATGCTGGTGAACCAGGAAAGGATGGAATGTATCGTGTGTTGACTGCCTCAACACGTGTTATTGGTCCCAAAGAAGTCTGCACACATTCCTATTTCATCATTGGAAATTATGAACAAAAAGAATATGCAGATAATCTTCTAAGTTATCTCTATACAAAGTTTGTCCGCTTTCTATTGTTGGTCACAATGAGTTCTATCAACCTTTCCAAATCGGTGTTTTGGGTCGTCCCCCTCCAAGACTTCTCACATCCGTGGACAGATGAGATGCTCTATCAGAAGTACGGATTGACGGACGAGGAGGTGGCCTTTATCGAGAGCATGATACGTCCGATGGAATAGGTGGAAATAGTTTTTTGAAAGACTCGGAATATAGCCTCTTCCACAGCCTCAAAAGGGGTGAGAGTCTCACGTGTACCATAGGTGAGACTCTGACGTATACCATAGGTGAGAGTCACACCTGTTTTGAGGCTGTGGAAGGGGAGCGAAAATAGAATAGAAAGAAAAAAGAGCCTTCAAGTGGCTCGGCGCGTTCTTTGAAAGAAGGGAAAAACAATAAAAAAGTTCACTTTTTTTGTGAATACAAAAAGTTTTCGTAATTTTGCACTCAAAATAAAGTGCAATGGTCATAGAATACGAAAAGGACTATTTACGAGAACTCTACGAGTCTGGTGTCTGCAAGAACAAAAAGTACAGATTCCAGAAGCCGGTGGTACAAAAATATCAGAAAAGAATAGATACGTTGATGGCTGCCACACGCATGGAGGACTTGTTTGTCTTTAATTCGTTGAACTTCGAAGCACTCGACAATGGCTATTACTCTATCCGCATAGATTATCACTATAGGTTGGAGTTTAAGATTAGGGTCGAAGGCGAAGAGACGTTGGTCAGCATCTGCACCGTGACAGATATTACGAATCACTATCAATAGAAAGGATCACAACAATGGAAACCATCAAGAGACTACCGACACATCCGGGTGATGTGCTGAAAGAAGAGATTGAAAGCAGAGGCATCTCGCAGAAGAGATTTGCAGAATTGTTGGGAGTTCCTTACACGCAACTGAATGAGATTCTGAATGGGAAACGTCCTGTTTCAACGGATTTTGCCTTGATGGTGGAAGCGGCGTTGGGCATCTCGCCCGAACTGCTCATCAACATGCAGAACCGTTACAATATGGCCTTTGCGAAACAGAAGCCAACATTACGTTCTCGTTTGCTGAATATACGTAAGGTCTGCGCTGCCGTGCTCTAAAAGTTTTCCCCTTTTTTTCAGAGTTCGTGCCATAAACAAAACTGCTTATGGCAACTACAGAACTACTACAAGCCAGAGTGGAGGGGCAACCTTCCATCTATGCTTACGAACTGCCCGAGGTGCCGTCGCATCGCGGGCTGCTGAAGGTGGGCTACACCGTGCGCACCGCTGAGGAGCGGGTGGCGGAGCAGTGCAGAACGGCTCATCTGAAATACAAAATCGTGTTGGTGCGCTCTGCCATGAAGGCGGACGGCACTTCGTTCGACGACCATGCGGTGCATCGGGTGCTGCGTGGGGCAGGTTTCTACAACCCCGAGGGCGAGTGGTTCCGCTGCTCCGTCCGCGATGTGGAACGTGCCATCAAGGCGGTGAAGGCTGGGAGCGAGACGATGCTGGAGCGCACGGAAACTTTTGCCATGCGCCCCGAACAACGGGCGGCTGTGAAGAAAACGGCTGGGTACTTCGAGTCCTTCTATCGGGAGGAACAGGCTGCTGGACGGACAGGAAAGGTGGGGTCGCCCCAACTGATTCCGCACTTCCTCTGGAACGCCAAGATGCGTTTCGGCAAGACCTTCACCACCTATCAGTTGGCGCTGCGCATGGGCTGGAGGCGGCTCTTGGTGCTCACCTTCAAGCCGGCGGTGAAGACAGCATGGAAGGAGGATCTGCTGACGCATCGGGACTTTGAGGGCTGGCAGTTCTGCGAGAAAGGGGAGAATGCGCAGTTCAATCGGGTGAACGAACGAAAGCCCTTCGTGTGCTTTGCTTCCTTTCAGGATGTGCTGGGACGCAATGCGGCTGGTGGCATCAAGGCGACCAACGAGTGGATTCAGGAGGTGGAGTGGGACTGCATCGTGCTGGACGAGTATCACTATGGCGCATGGGGCAAGCATGCCAAGGACTTCTACAACAAGCAGGACGTGGAGCAACTGGCTCGTGCGGTGGAGATGGGCGAACTGATGGCGGAGGATGCTGCCGACCGCAAGGAACTGGACAGCCGTGAACTCTACGACGAGGAACTGATGCCGCTCACCACCCGTGCCTACCTCTACCTGTCGGGCACACCCTTTCGGGCCATCAGCACGGGCGAGTTCATCGAGGAGCAAATCTACAACTGGACCTACTCGGACGAGCAACGGGCGAAGGAGGAGTGGGACACCAACCCCGAAACGAAGGGGAAACCGAACCCCTACAAGTCGCTGCCCAAGATGGTGATGATGACCTACCAACTGCCCGACAGCATCAAGGAGGTGGCTGACCAAGGGGAGTTTGACGAGTTCGACCTGAATGAGTTTTTTCGTGCCGACGAACGGGGCTTCGTGCATGAGGAGCATGTGCAGAAGTGGCTCGACCTTATCCGAGGGGCCTACAAGGAGAACATCATCACCGAACTGAAGCAGGGAAAGGAACGGCCGCCCATGCCTTTCAGCGATGTGCGTCTGCACGGCTATCTGCAACACACCTACTGGTTTCTGCCCTCGGTGGCAGCCTGCAAGGCGATGGAACGCCTGATGGCAAAGCCCATTAACCGCTTCTATCACGACTACGAAGTGGTGGTGGCGGCTGGCAACGAGGCAGGGATGGGTGGCGAGGCGGTGGTGCCTGTCTATGAGGCGATGCAGACAGAGGGCGACCCACGGCAGACGAAGACCATCACGCTCTCGTGCGGCAAACTCTCCACGGGTGTGACGGTGCGGCCCTGGACGGGCATCTTGATGCTGCGCAATGCCCGTTCGCCCGAAACGTACTTTCAGGCGGCGTTTCGGGTGCAGTCGCCCTGGACCACACGCGACGAATGGGGCAAAGAGGTCATCTTGAAGCCTTACTGCTATGTGTTCGACTTTGCGCCCAACCGCGCCTTGCGACAGGTGGAGGAGTACAGTTGCCAACTGAACCTGCACGAGCCGAACCCCGAGAAGAAGGTGGAGGAGTTCATTCGCTTCTTGCCTGTGCTGGCGTATGACGGCAGTTCGATGAAGGAGATTGATGCGGCGGGCATTCTCGACATGGCGATGAGCGGCACGACCGCCACGCTGCTGGCCCGAAGGTGGGAGAGTGCGGTGCTGGTCAACGTGGACAACACCACGCTGAGCCGGTTGATGAACTCGCCTGAAGCAATGAAGGCGCTGATGAACATTGAGGGTTTCCGTTCGCTGAATCAGGACATTGAGACCATCATCAACAAGAGTGAACAGGTGAAGAAGACGAAGCGCGAACAGGGCGAGAACCTCACGCCGAAGCAGAAGAAGGAACTGACGGAAGCGGAGAAGGAGTATAAGAGCAAACGCAAGGAGATTCAGCAGAAACTCATCAAGTTTGCCACACGCATCCCGGTGTTCATGTACTTGACGGATTTCCGCGAGTATTCGCTCAAAGATGTGATTGTGAACTTGGAGCCCGAACTGTTCCGCAAGGTGACGGGGCTGAGCATCAGCGACTTCGACCTGCTGGTGAGCCTGAATGTGTTCAACAGCGAACTGATGAACGATGCGGTGTATAAGTTCAAGCGATATGAAGACAGCAGCCTCAACTACACGGGCATCGACATGCACAAGGGAACTGTGATTGGTGGATGGGACACGACAATAGAAAAAAATACTCTCCAGACCCTTCAGACCCTCCCCTCATCACAGACCTTCCCCTCACCCTCCCTACAGGGAAGGGGTAGAATCTCAGGCAAAGAGGAAGATAATGTTGTGACGAATGCGGAAACAAACGAGCAAGGTAACCACTCCCTCCCTGTAGGGAGGGTGAGGGGCGGGTCTGAAGGCTCTGCTGCATGGACACATCTTCAAGTAGGCGACACCGTCACCCACAAGTCTTTCGGCAAAGGTGTGGTGAAATCAATAGATGAACGATTCATCATCGTTGCCTTTGCCCACAAAGAGTCGCGTTTCCCCTATCCGTGGGTGTTTGAGCAGGGATATATGAGTGTTTAACAGCGCATTTGACTTAAGGGCAAAAAAAATGGGTTGCCGCTGCAACCCGAACCTTTGTTAACCTTAAATCTAATACTATGAAAAACACGTTGCAAAGATAGAGGGTTTTTTCGTCACTGTCAAGAAAAAAAATAAAAAAACGAGTTTTTTTTGATTTTTCTTGATTTATATCAATCAAAACAGGCAAAAAGGCATAAAAAACAAAAAACTTTGGACGGAAATGGTGCGTATGTCATTTTTTATTCTTAATTTTACATCGTAAATTGCGGGAGAAGGTGCTGATGAGAAGAAAATGAGAGAATGCGGGGCGGAAAAATGAGAGTGTGAAGGAATGGGGGAATGAAAAGAGGGGAGAGTGAAATAGTGGTGAAGAGGAGGGCTGAAAAAATGGAGGGGAGGAGCGTTGATGGGTGGTGTTGATGTGAGATTAGACGATAAAAAATGACAACATAAAATGAATTTTAGATGGAACTACGAACCACCTACAACCGAAAACGAGGCGTGTGCCGAGGGGCTGGCTGAAGAGGTCAGAGTAACCCCTGCCATTGCACAGATGCTTGTGGCGCGCGGCATACGCACGGCTGAACAGGCAAAGAAATATTTCCATCCGCAGTTGTTGGATCTGCACGACCCTTATCTGATGAAGGATATGGACAGGGCGGTGGAGCGATTGAACGAAGCGATGGGGCAACGTGAGCGCATCATGATATATGGTGACTACGATGTGGATGGCTGTACGGCTGTGGCTTTGGTTTATAGGTGTATCACGCAGTTCTACTCCAATGTGGAATGTTACATACCCGACCGCAGTGAGGAGGGGTATGGCGTTTCGATGAAGGGAGTGGATTATGCGGCAAGCCAGGGTGTGAAACTGGTGATTGTGTTGGATTGTGGCATTAAGGCGATTGATGAAATTCAGTATGCCAAGGACAAGGGCATCGATTTCATCATTTGTGACCATCATGTGCCCGACGAGGTGTTGCCTCCTGCTGTGGCTATATTGAATGCCAAGCGGGTGGACAATACATATCCTTATCTTGATTTGTCTGGTTGCGGCGTGGGCTTCAAGTTCATGCAGGCTTTTGCTATCAGCAACGGCATTCCGTTCAGTCGGTTGATTCCGCTGCTCGACCTCTGTGCCATCAGCATTGCGAGTGACATCGTGCCCATCATGGGCGAGAATCGCATCTTGGCTTATCACGGATTGAAGCAGTTGAACAACAATGCCAGCGTGGGTGTGAAGGCGGTGCTGGAGGTGTGTGGATTGACGGGTAAGGACTTGACGATGAGTGACATCATTTTCAAGATTGGTCCGCGCATCAATGCGAGTGGACGTATCCAGAACGGCAAGGAATCGGTGGATTTGCTGGTGGAACGTGATTATGACAAGGCATTGAAGATGGCGCAGACCATCAACCAGTATAATGAGGAGCGCAAGGAACTGGACAAGCGCATGACGGAGGAAGCGAGTCAGGTGGTGGCGCACTTGCCCCAGATGGAGGACAAGAGTGCCATTGTGATTTATAATGCTGACTGGCACAAGGGTGTCATTGGCATCGTGGCTTCACGTCTCACAGAGGAGTTTTTCCGTCCTGCGGTGGTGCTCACGCTCGATGGCGACATCGTGACGGGCAGTGCGCGTAGTGTGAGCGGTTTTGATGTTTATAAAGCCATCCAAAGTTGTGAGGATTTGCTTGACAACTTTGGTGGGCATACGTATGCGGCAGGCTTGTCGATGAAGGTGGAGAACGTGGCTGAGTTCAGCCGGCGTTTCGAGGCGTATGTGCATGAGAACATTGACCCCGAACAGACGCGCCCGAATCTGGACATCCATGCTGTCATCAACTTCAAGGACATCACTCCGAAATTCTTCAACGACCTCAAGCGCATGCGTCCTTATGGCCCTGATAATCCCAAACCGATGTTCTGTACAAAGAATGTGTTTGACTATGGCACCAGCAAGGTGGTCGGTCGCCAACAGGAACACATCAAGCTGGAGTTGGTGGATAGCAAGTCGAACAATGTGATGAATGGCATTGCCTTCGGACAGAGTTCGCAAGCGCGTTACATCAAGACGAAGCAAGCGTTTGACATTGTGTATAGTGTGGAGGAGAACACTCGCAAGCATGGCGAGGTGCAACTCCAGATAGAGGACATCAGGACGCATGAGGAAGTGCTGAAGGATTGAACATTTGAAAGACTGAAGAATTGAAGCCTCTTGACATACTGAAGGAATACTGGGGCTATGACTCTTTTCGTGGCATCCAGAGTGATATCATTGAGAGTGTTCTCAATGGGCATGATACGTTGGGGCTGATGCCAACGGGTGGCGGCAAGAGCATTTGTTTTCAAGTGCCGGCACTGATGCGTGATGGGGTGTGCATTGTGGTCACACCGCTCATTTCCTTAATGAAGGACCAGGTGCAGCAGTTGAAGAATCGTGGCATCAAAGCGGAGGCAGTCTATTCGGGCATGATGAGGGAAGACATCGTCAGAGTGCTCGACAATGCAGTTTTGGGTGGTTACAAATTGTTGTATGTCTCTCCCGAACGCCTTTCTACTGAAATCTTTCTGGCAAAACTGGCGCGTATGCGTCAAGTGAGCATGATTGTGGTGGATGAGGCGCATTGTATTTCACAGTGGGGCTACGATTTCCGTCCTTCGTATCTGCAAATCGCAAAGATGCGGAATTTCTTGCCCAATGGGGATGTCCCCGTCTTGGCATTGACGGCAACTGCCACACCTAAAGTGGTGGATGATATACAGGAACGGCTTGGATTTAAGGAGAAGAACGTCTTTTCCATGAGTTTTGAGCGCAAGAATCTTATCTATGTGGTGCGTGAAACGGAGGACAGGGCAGGGGAGATGCTGCATATCTTGCAGGGAGTGCCCAATGGCAGTGCCATCGTCTATACGCGTACTCGTCAGCAGACGGTTGAAGTGGCACGGTTTTTGGAAGAGAATGGCATCACAGCAAGCAACTATCATGCAGGTTTGACCGATGCGGAGAAGGATTATCGGCAAATCAACTGGACGAAGAACCGAGTGCGTGTGATGGTGGCGACAAATGCGTTTGGCATGGGCATCGACAAGCCCGACGTGCGGCTGGTCATCCATTTCAACATGCCCGATTCGCTTGAAGCATACTTTCAGGAAGCAGGACGGGCAGGACGTGATGGCAAGACTTCCTACGCTGTGCTGCTCTACAACCATCAAGATCTCAAGACGCTCAACCGACGAGTGCCAGAGACATACCCCGACCTCGATTATGTGAAGCAAACCTACGAGAATGTGGCTTACTTCCTGCAAGTGGGTGTAGGTGAGGCTTTGGGACGCACGTTCTATTTCCCGATGGAAACTTTCTGCCGACGGTTCCATCAGTTCCCTGTACAGACCAACGCTGCCCTTCAATTGCTCAACAATGCGGGTTATCTTGAATATCATGAGGAGCAGGAGTTTAAGTCGGCACTTCACTTTATTCTTCGCAAAGAGGAACTATATCGTATCTATGAGACTGACGAGGAAAGTGACCTCGTCATTCAGACCATTCTGCGCACCTATCCAGGCGTGTTCGCTAACTTTGTCTATATTGAAGAAACCAACCTGTCCCACCTTACAGGGTTGTCGGTTGAGCGTGTCTATCAGATACTGAAAGACTTGCATCATCACCGCATCATAGATTTCATTCCTCATCGTAAGACACCGACGGTGGGTTACGCTGTAGCCCGTGTTGACACCGAACTCATCACCCTTCCGCCGATGGTGTATGAAGACCGTAAGGCGGACTTTCAGCAGCGCATCGACGAGATTGCCCACTATGCCACTTCCACCGATACTTGTCGCAGTCGTATGCTCCTTCAGTATTTTGGTGAAAAGAGCAGCCATGATTGTGGACAGTGTGACGTGTGTCTGGCAAAGAAAAAAACTCCTGTTTCCCACGATGAAGATGTTAAGGAAGCAATCCAAACCATCACTTCTTTTCTTCAAGATGGCAAAGAACATCAACTAACAGATCTGAAAGCATTGCCTGTTAAGACCTCTGTTCTTGACGAAGCCATCCGTTATATGGTAGAGGAGGAGTTGCTTGTCATACAGGGAATGGAAGTTTCCTTAAATAGTCAATAGTAGAATTGTAAATTGTCAAATTGTAAATTTTTCCCCATGACCCCATTTGAAATCATTGCTCAAACCACTCAGGCCATTGCCGCCAACCCCTCCGATGCCGAGGCTTACAAGCAGCGTGCCGTCACCCTCTGCCAGATGCAGCAGTATGAGGAAGCTGAAAAAGATCTCAACACCCTTATTGATGCTCTCCATACGGAAGATGGCGAAATCTATCAACTTCGTGGTACGCTTCGTATGCAACGAGGTGACAAGACCGGTGCGCTCGATGATATGCGCAAGGCAATTGACCTCAATCCCGACTTGCTCGCTCATCTGAGTGGTGAGTTTAAGACCAAAGAAAAAGGGCATTGCTAATTTGCAATGCCCTTTTTGTATCAGTTCTTGTTGAGGCTACTTGATATTTCCTCGTATCTTCGTCAGATACTGTTGCATGTGCTCCTCGTCGCGGTTGTCGATGATCTCGATGATTTCTTTCATCTCTCGGCGAATCTGCTCCACCTGCCCTTTGGTGTAGGGGTTGAAGAGGATTTCGCGCAGCAGGGTGTCATCTTCGGAGAGCACTCCCTTGGCAATCTTCATGTGACGCTTGAAGGTGGTGCCTGGGGCATCTTGGTGCTTCATCACGGCAGCGAAGGCGAAGGTGGAGATGAAGGGGATGGAGAGAGAGTAGGCCACGGTCTGGTCGTGTTCCTCGAAGGTGTATTCGAAGATGTTGAGGCCGAGACGAGAATAGAGGTCCTTGAAGAAGCAACGTCCCATGTAGTCACCTTCGTTGATGATGATGGCATTCTCATCACTCAGTTTGCCGAGGTTGGCAAAAGTGGGACCGAACATCGGGTGGGTGCTCACGTAGTGGAAGCCGCTCTTTTCGTAGTACTCCTTAAAGCCCGTCTTCACAGAGGATATGTCGCTGAGGATGCACGACTTGGGCAGATGTGGAATCACCTCGTCAAACACCTTGAGCGTGTATTTGAGACTCACGGCATTGATGACCAGTTCTGGCTCAAACGCATCAATCTCTTCCATCGATGTGAACCGCTGGGTGTTGTACATGAATCTCAGTCGTTTGGGGTCAATGTCATAGACAGCCACCTCGTGGTCGAACGACAGCAGGTCGGTAAAGAACGACCCCATCTTTCCTGCTCCTAATATCAGTATTTTCATACAGACCCTTCCCCCGCCTCCCCCGCAGGGGAGGAGTAGAATGTTGGTGGGGGAGATTCTACTTTTGTTGATATTGATGTGGTGACCACTCTCCCCAAGACCCGCCCCTCACAAGTTAGGGTTAAGGTTAGGGTTAAGGTTAAGGGGAGGGTCTTTACTTATTGATGATTTCGATTTGTTGACGTACACTTTCTTCGTGGATGCTTTCAAACACTTTGGCTACGAATTCGGGACCCATGCCGCAGAGTGAGCCTTGTACGCCACGCTTCGACAGAATCTCGTTGTAGCGAGTGGCTTGCAGCACCGTCATGTTGTGCTCCTTCTTGTAGTGGCCAATTTCACGGCATACGCGCATACGTTTGGCGAGGATGTCCATAATCTGGTTGTCCAGTTCGTCAATCTGCTTACGTAGGCTGACCAATCCCTCGGTGGTGGTGTGTTCGTCGCGGATGACGAGCAGGGAGAGGATGTAGTCGAGCACTTCGGGTGTCACCTGCTGCTTGGCATCGCTCCATGCCTTGTCGGGGTCGCAGTGGGCCTCTACAATCAGTCCGTCGAAACCGAGGTCCATCGACTGCTGGCAGAGTGGAGCTATGAGTTCGCGGCGGCCGCCGATGTGTGAGGGGTCGCAGATGATGGGCAGGTTGGGTATGCGGCGGTGCAGTTCGATGGGAATCTGCCACATGGGTGCGTTGCGGTAAATCTTCTGCTCGTAGGAGGAGAAGCCTCGGTGGATGGCTCCCATGCGCTTCACGCCAGCCTGATTGATGCGCTCCAAGGCACCAATCCACAACTCAATGTCGGGATTGACGGGGTTTTTCACGAACACAGGCACATCCACACCCTTCAGCGCATCAGCCAATGCCTGCACGGCAAAGGGGTTGGCAGTGGTGCGTGCTCCAATCCAGAGGATGTCCATGTCGTATTTCAGTGCCAGTTCCACGTGTTCGGGTGTGGCGACTTCAGTCGAGATGAGCATGTGGGTTTCTTCTTTTACTTGCTTCATCCAGGGCAGTGCTTTCTCGCCATTGCCTTCAAAACCTCCTGGCTTGGTGCGTGGTTTCCACACTCCGGCACGGAAGTTGTGACAGCCTTTCATGGCCAGTTCACGTGCAGTTTCCATCACTTGCTCCTCAGTCTCGGCGGAGCATGGGCCAGCAATCACGAACGGGCGTTCGTTGTCGCTTGGCAAATTTAGGGGTTCAAGTTCGAGTTCCATAAAGACCCCCTCCCCGCTCCCCCTGTGAGGGGGAGAGTAGAATGTTTTGTGGGGAGGATTCTACTAATATGTTTATTTTATATTTATGTTGAATGCTAAGAGTTGATGGTGACCACTCCCTCTAAGACCCGCCCCTCACCCTCCCTGCAGGGAGGGAGTGGTTACCTTGTTCATTAGTTCCCTCATTGGCAGAGATACTACCCCCTCCCTGTAGGGAGGGTGAGGGGAGGGTCTTTGGAGGTTAAGAGAAGACCTTCTTAATTCTTCGTAGTGCCTCTTCCATTTTCTCGTCCTTGGCACAGAGCGAGATGCGGATGTATCGCTTGCCGTTCGAGCCGAAGATGAAGCCGGGAGTGATGAACACGCGGGCTTCGTGCAGCACCTTTTCGGTCAGGTCTTCCACTTCGGCATAGGTGTCAGGGATGCGTCCCCAGAGGAACATTCCTTGCTGCTTCGGGTCGAAGGTGCAACCGAGGGTGGTCATGATCTCTTCGGCAATCTTGCGACGGGTTGCATACGTCTCGATGTTGGCGTGTGTGTGCCATGCTTCCGTATTCTCGTATGCCTGTGCAGCAGCCAGTTGAAGCGGACGGAAAGTGCCGGAGTCGATGTTGCTCTTAATCTTCAGAATCCACTGTACAAAGGTGCTGTTGGTTGCCAGCATGCCCACACGCCAACCGGGCATGTTGTGGCTCTTCGACATGGAGTTGAACTCGATGCAGCACTCTTTGGCGCCCGGCACTTGCAGGATGCTCAGGTGCTCCTCGCGGTTCAGGATGAACGAATAGGGGTTGTCGTTCACCACCACGATGTTGTGTTTCTTGGCGAACGCCACAATCTTCTCATAGAGTTCGCGGGTGGCACGTCCGCCAGTGGGCATGTTGGGATAGTTTGTCCACATGAGTTTCACCCCCGACAGGTCCATTGCCTCCAACTGCTCAAAGTCGGGTTGCCAGCCGTTGCTCTCCAGGAGGTCGTAGTTCACAATCTCCTGACCCAGAATCTTGCTCAGCGATGTGTAGGTGGGGTAACCCGGATTCGGCACCAACACCTTGTCGCCAGGGTTGCACAGGGCGAGGGTCACGTGCAGGATGCCTTCCTTGCTGCCGATGAGGGGCTGAATCTCAGTGGCAGGGTCGAGTTCCACCCCATACCAACGCTGGTAGAATCCAGCCATCGCCTTTCGCAGTTCTGGGATTCCCACCGTGGGCTGATAGCCGTGGGCATCGGCCTTCTTGGCATTCTCGCAGAGCACGTCAATCGTCTCTGCACTGGGTGGCATGTCGGGCGACCCGATGGCAAGCGAGATGATGTCCTTGCCCTCGGCATTGAGTTTGGCCACTTCCTTCAGTTTTCTCGAAAAGTAATACTCGCTCACAAGCGAGAGTCTGTCTGCTGGTTGTATCATAAAGACCCCCTCCCCGCTCCCCCTGTGAGGGGGAGAGTAGAATGTTTTGTGGGGAGGATTCTACTTGTATTATTATTGTGTGTTATTGTTGTTGAATGCTCATGTTCGTTGGTAATCAATCCCTCCCTCATAGGGAGGGTTAGGGGAGGGTCTCCTTTCCTTCCTTATACTCTCCCAACACCTTCAGTTGCTTCGTCAGCGGGCGCACCGCATCGATACTCTGGCGGTAGCGTGTGTAGTCGTCGTACATCACGTCGATATAGAACATATACTCCCACTCCCTTCCGATGATAGGCAGCGACTGAATCTTCGTCAGGTTGATTTTGTAGAACGAGAAGATGCTCAGCACCTGCGAGAGCGAACCCTCGCTATGCGGCAAACTGAACACGATGCTCGACTTGTTCGACTGGCTTGGCTTGCACAGTTCCTCCGCCAGCCACGGGTCGGCCAGCACCAGAAAGCGGGTGAAATTGTGCTTGTTCGTCTCGATGCCCTCTTCCAGAATCTTCATTCCGTAGAGTGGGGCGGCAAATTTCGAGCAGATGGCCGCATGCCCCCTCAGTCCGTTCTCGCTGATGTTCTTGGCAGACCCCGCCGTGTCGTCCGTCTCCACAATCTTCAGCCCAGCGTGTTTCTTCAGGAAGTCGCGGCACTGCATCAGCGCCACAGGGTGCGAGTTCACCTCTGTGATGTCCTCCCAATCATCTTCGGGGAGACACATGATGCTGTGCGAGATGCGGAGTTTATGCTCGCCCACAATCTGCATGCCGCTTTCGCGCATCAGTTCATAGTTGTGGAGCAGCGACCCTGCAATCGTGTTTTCAATCGCCACCATGCCAATCACACTCGAGTCCTGCTTCATCTCGTCAAACACCTGCTCGAACGTGTCGCAGCAAATCAACTCGATGTCCTCATTCTCGAAGTAGCAGTGGCTCGCCACATCGTGGTAACTGCCAATCTCTCCCTGTATCGCAATTCTTCTCATATTATATATAATATATATCATGTAAAAGCCCCACTCATCAGAGCGGGGCTATATTGTTATTCTCTATGTATCTGTCGCATGATTGATTTTGGCACATAACCACCCCGCTCTTACTCGTTGCTAAAGTAAAAGTAAAAATAGTAATATGCGTTAAACAATGACTTCATGCCTTTTGTCTTAAATCGCTGCAAAAGTACACACTTTCTTTGAAATGACAAACATTTTTCACAAAAAAATGCACTTTCAGGAGAAAAAAGTTATCCTTCATTTTTTTTTGCAAATCTTTTGCCCCCAAAGTACAGATATGAAGAGTTTGAACTGCGTGTACAAAATCATGAGGGTGTGCCTATGAAGTGAAGTCCCAAAGTGCAGTGAGCCCCGAAAGCCATACAAAAGACTTTCGGGGTCACTACAAAATAGGTATGTCCTCTTTAGATTACCTCACCACAACCTTGCGATCGTTTCGGATATACACGCCTTTCATGGTTGGCTTGCTTCCAAGGCGGCGTCCGTCAAGGGTGTACCATGTGTCCGTTGTAGGTCTGTCTGTGGTGATGGGAGCGGAGATACCGCTTAGATTCTCGTCCACGTTGATGTTTAGTCCATAGATTTTCACGGCGTCATCGTTGGCATAGGCGGCGCGGTGCGACTTTGCATCAATTGCCCGTGAAGGTGCGGCATTAGCACCAGTTTCAGACTTGGCGGCATAGACGTAGATGCGTGTCGTTTCGACCACGTCGTAGGGGATGGTCTTCGTCTGCTTAGTGGCGGTCTCCACTTTCTTCGGCTCATTGCTACCTATTTTAACGTAGATAGCGTTCTGGCCTAGCGTCTGGCAGTCAATGACGATGTTACCCTTGCCTGTCGGCACATCGAAGATGAGTCCGTTGAACTGGTTGTTTACCGTCAGGTCGTCGGCATCGTCGGCAGTAACAACGGCCAGTGCTTCATCTGACACGGTGGAGTTGATAACGAGGCACCCCTCAGTAGCGTTATAGCCATCGCCGCTGTCCTCTGTATCGAGAGTAACAAAGATGTTGCCCAACATGGTGCTTGACAGATCGGTATCTTCCGTCACCTTCTCGCTGACAGTGACTGCAGTGGTTTATTCAACGACCTCTGTACTCGACGCACCATCGAACTGCTCAATGGTATAGAACGTAACAGCCCACGACAGGTCAGCCAGATAGGCGTCCAGTGTGCCATTGGGTACCTTCAGCAGGGGCACGGCGGCTTTCTTGTTTGCAGCCTCGTCTTCGGTGTTGCCGCGCTCATAAGAATAAGCTACATTTCCAAACGGGGTGTCGCATGATGCACTCACGTAATAATATGGCAGCCACTCATAGCCTGCGTTCGGGTCCCAGACGGTGTTACCTCCTGTGCTCTGATACCAGGTAATGTTGCCGTTTTCATCTTTCCATCCTACCTTTTGTGTCTCACCTTCCTGCACGGATGCCTCGCCTAAGACAAAGGGCTCTTTCATATACGACGTCACCGACTGGAGAGCACAACCGTTGAAGGCATAGGCGCCAAGGTGTTTCAGCGACGACGGCAGGTCGATGTGGCTCAGCGACGTGCAGCCATTGAAGGCGTAGTCGCCGATACTCTCTACGGTGCTGGGCATTTCGACACGAGTGATGTTCTTGCATCCATCAAACAAACTGTTGGGAATCGACTTCACGCCCTCACCGATGATGATGCGGGTTACACTCTCTGGGAATATTCTTTCATACGCGCTAGTTCCATCGGTATGTTCTACATACTCATTGTTAGCATCTACTGCATTATAATAAACGCGTACCAATGGGGTGCCATAGAATGCTCCGCTCTCGATTATTTTCACATTCTTAGGGATAGTTATTCGGCGCAGGTTGCTCGAACCTCCGTCACCGGCCGCAAAGGCTCCTTCGCCAATTTTCTCCAGCGACTCGGGCAGGTCGATGCTGGTAAATGCAGCATTTTTCAAACTCTCCTTGCCCAAAATGCGAAGTGTGGAGGGTAGGGTAATGCTGTTGATGCCCTTGCTGGTATTGATGAAGCTTTCAGCCAGCGACACGGTGCCCTCCTTGATGTTGAGGTCAGTGCCGTCGAGGTGCTTATACGCCACCTTGCTGATATACAGCACACCGCCCTCGTTAGGCAGTTTGGCAACCCAGGGGATGTCGCTCATCACCGTGCCATAGTAATAGACGGAGGCAAAGGCATTCTTGCCAATCTCCTCAATGTTGGGAGAGATGGTCATGTCTTCCAGGCTGCTGCATCCAGAGAATGCCCCCGCACCTATCTTCTTCACCTTGTCGCCCATAGTGACGGTAGCCAGTTCTTTACATCCAGAGTATCTATTGTTAGTTGATTATCAGTATTATACGCTCTAAACGGTAAAAAAGTGACCGTATGGATTCTGATTAGATACGAAAAGCGTGAGATTTAACGTATTTAACCTTCTGTCACACAGGAATTACAAAAATGAGGGTGATGCGAGGTTGTTATAGTCACTCCATATGCTTTTTATTGCCATAGCGGTTCGTTTTCCCAACCAAAAGGAAAACCAAGCGCAGCTTTATCTATTTCTGGAAACGTAGCAAAAAGTCTGTTCATCTTATCAAGCATATCATTGTTAGGAGATATGATGTCAAGGAAATATTTGATGATGCAGATTGTGAAATACACTCTTTGAGGGTTTGTTGGCAGGGTAATCCAGAAATGAGCAATTCTTCTTGGGGTAACAGGCATAATGGAACTTACCTTGTTCCACACCCTTGAATGATGGCAACAGGCATTTCGCAACAAAATCAGAGATGTTATCCAAGATTCCAAGACGATAGGTTGCAAGCCGAAATAATGAGAGATGCGCTTGCGTATCTTGTCAGCTTTCAGATTACGGTAAATCATATTCACATTGCCCATCGTCAGCAACTCACCCAAAATCCATGATGGAGGATACGGGTCGCAATAGCTGTTCTTGAAATGCTTGATAAATTCTTCTGTTGATTTCGCATATTCTCTGTCGATGGTGTTCTTTGTTTCTTGAAAAGTTCTTTGGTTGGCAAAGTGAACAGAATTTGTCAGCCAATAAGAATCTCCTGTCATCTGCACAGGAATGTTCATAATGGCACGACGAATAGCTATCTCTACTTTTTCAATCTCATTGAGAAGAAGCATACGCAACTTCTTGTCGAAGCGATAGAGATTCAACACTTGTTGAAAAGTTGTACCATCTTTATACTGATGAGTTTCCTTTGGAACTTTCAAGAATGGGTACATATAGGCAGAAAGGCGATAGTACCCGATACTCTCCAAATACCGTACCGCTTTGTCTTCATCGGAAATAACAAGCCCACGACTTTTCAACAGAGCCATCAAGTCTGCTTCTGTCATATAATGTTTCATGAAGTGCGGTAATCTTTCCATTAGCGTATTTTGAGAGTAAACGTATATATACAAAAAAGCCCCACGCATTTGAGCATCGTTGAGAGGCTTGGTGGGAACTGACGGTGCAAAGATACGAATAATCATTGATAATACAAACTTTTGAGCAAGAAAAATCATACAAAAGTAGATTTCTTTGACATATTTATGTTTAATAGTGTTAAATCAGACCATAAACACACATTTTTTCTATAAAAAAAGAAAGGATATGAGATAAAAATGTTACCTTTGTACGTCTATACTCATACCGAAAGCCCCGAGGGGCAGAGGTTGGGCAGACATATACATTATAAAAGGCGTATCTGACGCTTTGGTTTTGACGATTCGTGAACTTCGCAAACTCATTTGTCAGTCAAGAACAAAGCAACAAGGAACGTCTCATGGGTGTATTGTATACAACCCTCATTGGCTTCGGTTGCATTTCGCATTCGTTGCAAAAAGGGTATTTGTATACTTACACATACGTGGGGCTTTCGGCGTTGCTCGTTTCGGACTGACAGGGCAATGCGAAGGCCTACGAATCGTGGAACGAGTGACAGACTGGCTCCACGTTTTTTATTTTGTATATCCACCAATAAAAAAATAACCCTGCTGTGGTAGCCAGGCAGCCATCTTAATAATAATACAAGATGAAAAGATTTTTATTCGTTACCGCAGCATTGCTCGCAATGTCGGTATCTTTCTGCTTCGGTCAGTCCAAAGAGGACATTAAGGCTAGTATTGACCGTTGTGCAAAATTGGAGAAACTTTGCTCTAAACAGCCAAAGCAAACAGGAATTGCAGATGTTGACTCCTATGTACAGGGAGTTTACAATGCAGCCATCAGTTCCGCAGCATCATCAGCTTTACTTCAAGACCTTTATTATCGCCAGATTGGCGAAACAAAGGATGGTGTTGCAGATGTAACCATCAAGAAGCCTACCGTAGAGGAACTTGTCGCATTAGGCACAACTCTAACTGCAGAAGGTGTTTCTATCGTTGAGGCGGGGAAAGGTGCAGAAGCTGCAACCAAGGCATCTTCTACTAACAAAAATCCAATGAAAGCAGCTAAGATAGCATCAGCTCTCGCCTTTACAAAAGATGCTTACCCAGTCTTGCTTGAAGAATCAAAGGCAAAGGTCGCTGCCATCAAGCAGATGATTGAAACAGCAAAAACTGCAAAGAATCTGTAATGGGCCTTAATTCCGCAACACTATAATTTAACTTTATTTATAAGTTCCTGAGCAACA
>SAMEA3663010__coassemble_114_pt1 | contig 42250 bp, 33 predicted proteins | sample SAMEA3663010__metabat2_low_PE_015 | metagenome-assembled genome bin SAMEA3663010 (sample SAMEA3663010) | pig gut metagenome | biome: pig gut; feature: pig-associated habitat; material: faeces | place: France | collected 2012 | reverse complement strand
ACTCATAAATCTACCCTTAATCGTGTATTGGATGATAGTTGCGGATTTTAGGATGAATACAGAAAACGACATCAAAATGAAAGAACTCGCTGACCACTTTCAACAGGAGCAACCGCACTTGATGAGATATGCCTGCTACCGTCTTGGTGATACAGACGATGCGAAAGATGCGCTGCAAGATGCCTTCCTTAAAATCAGCTCAAAATTCTCTGATGAGAAGAGCGTTGAAGTGAGAGACTGGCGCAACTATATCTTTCGTGTACTCTCTAACTTGTGTTCCTCACGACTTACTGCGTTGGGAAAACTCAGGACAATACCCTTGGACGCTCGCCTTGACATAGCAGATCTCCCAACGGACAACGACGAATCGGACTACCAACGAATTGCCAAGCTACTTGTGGAAATCCCAGAGGAACAGGCTGAGGTCATACGTCTTCGAATCTATGGAAACAACAGCTTTGCTGATGTAGCCGAGATTCTTTCTCTACCCCTGCCCACGGTGAAATCTCGTTTTCTCTACGGACTGGAGAAAATCCGCAAGGCAATGAAACAAACGAATCATTAACATTAAAAAAGTACATTGACTATGAATTGCAAGGAATTTAAAGATAAGGTCGTTGACCTTTTTGATACCACAATCGACATGCAGACGCATGCAGAATGTAAGGCACACATGGCTGAGTGTCCCGAATGTAAGGCCTATTATGAAGAACTGGCCGAAGCGTTTAATGCCTTACAACCACAGGAGACATCTGCCCAACCATCTATCAGCAGACCAGTCCGCAAGCAGCACCATCTCTGGCGACCCATCGCTGCCGCCGCAGTGTTCCTCCTGGGATTCTTTATCGGTTGGAGCCACCTTTTCTCCACATCCGCTGTGGCTGAGACTCCACGCGGCCAACTCTTTGAGCAGTGGATTAAAAGTGTGCAGAATGTGGGCAGTTTCCAAATGGCAGTCTATGCCCGCACAACGCCCAATGACAACTTTGCTTATTTCGACCCAAAAGCCGACTTCGTGAGAATAGACATCGGACTCCTGAGACAGAATGACAGCGTGTTCTATCGTGTAGAGAAGCAGAATGGGCGTGTTATCGTATGCGACGGCCAGGACCAATATATGTGGGTTCCTAACGCGCGCTACGTAAAAGGGACTCGTGCTGCCAATTTCCTGGAATACTTTGTCAACCTGCTCTACCCCGAGCGTCTGCTGACTATGCAGAAATCTGCCATCGATTTTTCCAAGAAGAACGAAGTGATACGCACAGAAAGTGATTCAACCATCACCTTGACATTCAAGGGAACAGAGAAAAACAACGACCTGCAACAACTGCTTGAGACTGGCAAGATGGGGGATTGTGAGGTGGAAGTGGAGAATGTATTCACCAAAAACGACGGGCTGCTGCGCTTTGTCAAGCTCTGGGTTGTCAATGATGGCCAGAAGACCCTCCTGCTTCATATCAATCATATCCAATATAATGTCATGATGAGTCGTGCCAATCTCATTCAAATCCCAGACGCTCAATGGACGGATGGAACAGAAAAGACATCTTCGACAGCCGATGACAAACTCAGCAAACTCCAAAATGAGACTGCTACACAAGCCGCCCAGCGCATACTCCAAGCCATCATCAGCGCCGACAACAGCCAAGCCAGTGAAGCACTTGAATATTACAAGAACGAACTCCCCGCGCTGAGCGAGAATATGAAAGGATGTAAAGTCTCAGAATTCAAAGAACGCCGCGATAGCGATTATGTTGGCACCTATGTGTTCTACACCTTGTCGCATCCCGATGGGAAACAAGAGCAGAAGCACATCGCTATCAGAAACGACAACGAAAAGCATATCTGGGTGGCTGATGGTGGGCTATAGTTAATTGCACCAGTACCAATAGGCATACCTCTCCGTTTGCTTGCTACTGCAAGCAGCGGGGAGGGTCTTTGTGGCGTTAACCTGTCTGAATGATATTTTTCTTCATCGTTCCATTTGCACAATTTTAGCACCGCTGAGGTTACTTCCGCTCGGAAAAAAGACACTTACATCGAACAGGCAAGGATTTTTTACTTTTCTTTGGTCACTTTTCACTTTTTTTCGTAACTTTGCACCACAACTTGTAATCAATCATCATAATGGCTTTAATTGAAAGTATCGTTGCGCGCGCAAAAGCGAACAAGCAACGCATTGTGCTTCCTGAATCATTGGAGGAGCGCACACTTACTGCCGCCGACAAGTGTCTTGCTGACGACATCGCCGATATCATTCTTATCGGCAATAAGGGAGAAATTTATGCTTTGGCCGACAAGTTGGGACTGAAAAACATTGGTAAGGCAATGATTGTCGATCCTGCAACATCGGAAAAAACAGAGGAGTATGCACAACTGCTTTTTGAACTTCGCAAGAAGAAGGGCATGACCATCGAAGAGGCTCGTAAATTGGTGCTGAACCCGTTGTATTTCGGATGCCTCATCATCAAGAGCGGGGATGCTGACGGACAAATCTCGGGTGCCCTCTCCACGACGGGTGACACGCTTCGCCCTGCCTTGCAGATTATTAAGTGTGCCCCGGGCATCACGTGTGTGAGCGGTGCGATGCTGCTCATCACCCAGACTCCGCAGTATGGCGAGGAGGGTGTGCTCGTGATGGGCGATGTGGCTGTGACACCGATGCCCGATGCCTCGCAGTTGGCTCAGATTGCTGTCTGCACGGCTCAGACCGCCAAGAGCGTGGCTGGCTTTGCCGACCCGCGTGTGGCGATGCTCTCCTTCAGCACAAAGGGCAGTGCCAAGCATGAGGTGGTCGATAAGGTGGTGGAGGCGACCCGTCTTGCCAAGGAACTCGACCCTGCATTGAAGATTGACGGCGAACTGCAGGCTGATGCAGCACTCGTTCCATCGGTGGGTCAGAAGAAGGCTCCGGGCAGCGACATCGCCGGCAAGGCAAACGTGCTGGTGGCTCCCTGTCTGGAAGTGGGCAACATCGCCTACAAGCTCGTGCAGCGTCTCGGCAATGCTGATGCCATTGGCCCCATCCTGCAGGGCATCGCTCGCCCCGTGAACGACTTGAGTCGTGGCTGCTCAGTGGATGACATTTATAAGATGGTGGCCATTACGGCTTGCCAAGCAATGGACGCGAAGGCTTGATGGAGTGAAAAGTGAAGAGTGAAAAGTGAAAAATCTAAGTTACTGAAGCGATATGTATGAAGGCATCCAGTCGCCACTGTCTGTCAAGAGTGAGGCGTATGCAGGCAGAATCGTCAAGATGGTTCAACATTTGCATGAAAACGGAAATAAGCATTTAGCCTCAGTGTATAATCAGGTTTTGAGGTCTGGCACTTCGATTTCCGCTAATATTGGTGAATCGCTGTTTGCTCAAAGTCCCGCAGACTTTATCACGAAACTCCATATTGCCTTAAAGGAAGCAAGCGAGACACGTAGATGGTTGAATGTGCTCAAGGAGGGTCAAAGCATTACTCCCTTGCAGCATAGAAGTATGTCGAAAGATTTGGATGAAATCATTGCGATGCTTGTTGCTTCCATCAAAACATCAAAGAAAAATCAAAGTATAATCGTAAAATAAATGAGTGAAAAGTGAAGAGTGAAAAATCTAAGTTACCTTTTCAAGTGAATTGAGTTACCAACAGTCCGCATGGCTGGTAACTTAGATTTTTCACTTTTCACTTTTCACTTTTCACTTAAAATGAAAAAGATTCTTGTATTGAACTGTGGTAGTTCATCTATAAAATATGCATTGTATGACATGACCGACCAGTCGGTCATCACGAGTGGCGGCATCGAGAAGATTGGTTTGCCAGACTCGTTTATCACCGTGAAACTGAATGGCGAGAAGCACAAGATGCAGAAGCCGATTGCTGAACACACTGCTGGTGTGCAGTGGATTTTCGACGTGCTCACCAAGGGCGAGTATGCCGTGCTGAAGCATCTGGACGAACTGGATGCTGTGGGTCACCGCATGGTGCATGGCGGCGAGAAGTTCAACAAGTCGGTGCTGCTCACCCCTGAGGTGATGGAGGCGTTTGCCGCCTGCAACGATTTGGCACCCCTCCACAACCCTGCCAACATCAAGGGCGTGAATGCCGTGACAGCTTTGCTGCCCAACATCCCACAGGTGGGCGTGTTCGACACGGCTTTCCACCAGACGATGCCTGATTATGCTTACATGTACGCGCTGCCCTACGAACTCTATCAGAAGTATGGTGTGCGCCGTTATGGTTTCCACGGCACCAGCCACCGCTACGTGAGTCAGCGTGTGTGCGAGTTTTTGGGCGTGAAGCCTGAAGGCAAGAAGATTATCACTTGCCACATCGGCAACGGTGCTTCCATCGCTGCTGTGAAGGATGGCAAGTGTGTAGATACATCGATGGGTTTGACTCCGCTGGAGGGACTCATCATGGGTACTCGTTCGGGTGACATCGACGCAGGTGCAGTGACGTTCCTGATGGACAAACTGGGGCTTGACACCAAGGGCATCAGCAACTTGCTGAACAAGCAGTCGGGTCTGTTTGGCGTGAGCGAAGGCTCGTCCGACTTCCGCGACATTCTGGCTGGCATCGAGGCTGGCAACGACAAGGCCCGTCTGGCAAAGGAGATGTATTGCTACCGCATCAAGAAGTACATAGGCGAGTATGCAGCAGCCATGGGAGGTGTGGATATCATCCTCTTCACCGGTGGTGCTGGCGAGAACCAGTGGGAGGTGCGTGAAGGTGCCACGAAGGGCTTGGAGTTCATGGGTGTCAAACTCGACGAGCAGAAAAACAAGGCTTGCCGTGCGAAAGAAGCCGTCCTCTCTACCGACGACTCAAAGGTAATCATCTGCTGCATCCCGACGGACGAAGAGTTGATGATTGCACTGGACACGCTGTCTTTGACAAAGTGAAAGATGCGATTGAGTGAGTGCAAAGGTCAAACTGGTTTGGACTATGCCGAACGTGAGCATCTTCGGCGAAGCCAAAGATGCGATTGAGTGAGTGCAAAGGTCAAACTGGTTTGGACTATGCCGAACGTGAGCATCTTCGGCGAAGCCAAAAGTGAAAAATCTAAGTTACCGGGGCTGATGTACGAAAATAGAGAGTCACCGCTATCGTTGAAAAGCAATGCTTTCTCGGGAAGAGTTATTAAGATGGTTCGCTATCTTTACACCTCTGGAGACAAGCGTTTTGGCTCAGTCTATAATCAGATATTGAGGTCTGGCACTTCGATTTCGGCCAATATTGCTGAATCACAATTCGCTCAGAGTTCTGCGGACTTTATCACGAAACTCCATATTGCTCTGAAAGAGGAAAATGAGACCCGCATGTGGTTAAATGTGCTGAAAGAGAGCCAAAGTCTCACCTTTGCGCAGCATGAAAGTATGTCTGCCGATTTGGATGAGTTGATTGCGATGCTTGTTGCATCATTAAATACTTCAAAACGAAATCAAAACATAGTAATAAAATAAGTAAGTGGAAAAGAACTGTGATTTTCAGAGTGCAATGGTAACTTAGATTTTACACTTTTCATTTTTCACTTTTCACTTAAGATGAGCGAATATAACGACAAGACTTTTGAAGAGAGCATGGAGGAGGAGGTGCTGGACGTATCCCCTCCAGCCGACGGTCAGCCGCCTAAGAGCGACTACGACCCCACGGTGATGAAGGACAGCATCACCCACCACCTGAGTGGCATGTATCAGAACTGGTTCCTGGATTACGCTTCCTACGTCATCCTGGAACGTGCTGTGCCGCACATCATGGATGGTTTGAAGCCTGTGCAGCGACGCATCCTCCACTCGATGAAGCGAATGGACGACGGACGCTACAACAAGGTGGCGAACATCGTGGGGCACACCATGCAGTTCCACCCTCACGGCGATGCTTCCATCAAGGATGCGCTGGTGCAGATGGGACAGAAGAACCTGCTCATCGACTGCCAGGGCAACTGGGGCAACATCCTCACGGGTGACGATGCCGCTGCCGGTCGTTATATCGAGGCTCGACTTTCGAAGTTTGCACTCGATGTCTTGTTTAACCCCAAGACTACGGAGTGGAAACTCTCTTACGACGGACGCAACAAGGAACCCATCTCACTGCCAGTCAAATTCCCGCTCCTCCTCGCTCAGGGAGTGGAAGGTATCGCTGTGGGTTTGAGTTCCAAGATATTGCCCCATAACTTCAACGAACTGTGTGATGCTGCAGTGCATTATCTGCACAACGAACCTTTCCAACTCTACCCCGATTTCCAGACGGGTGGCTCCATCGATGTGTCGAAGTATAACGACGGACAGCGTGGCGGAACGGTGCGTGTGCGTGCCAAGATTGAGAAGCGCGACAGCAAGACCCTTGCCATTACGGAGATACCTTATGGCAAGACAACAGGCTCACCGTCGAAACCGAGCCAGTTCATCGACTCCATCCTGAAGGCGATTGAGAAGGGCAAAATCAAGGCGCGTAAGGTGGAAGACCTGACGGCAGCAGGTGTGGAGATTGTCATCCACCTGATGCCGGGTGCATCGAGCGACAAGACCATCGATGCCCTCTATGCCTTCACTGACTGTGAAATCAGCATCTCGCCCAACTGCTGTGTGATTGACGACCGCATGCCGAAGTTCCTCACCGTGAGCGACGTGCTTCGCAAGAGCGTCGATTACACCAAGTACCTTATCAAGCGCGAACTGGAGATTCGTCGGGGTGAGTTGCTGGAACAGTTGCACTTCGCCTCGCTTGAGAAAATCTTCATCGAAGAACGCATCTATAAGGCCAAGGAATTTGAGAATGCCAAGACGATGGACATCGCCATCGACTATGTGGATTCTCGTCTGAAGCCTTTCTACGAGCAGTTTGTGCGTGAAGTGACCCGTGACGACATCCTCCGACTGATGGAGATTAAGATGGCACGCATCCTCAAGTTCAACAAGGACAAGGCCGATGAACTCATTGCCCGATTGAAAGCCGAACTGGAACAGATAGAGCGCGACCTCGCCAATCTGGTGGAGGTGACTGCCGAGTGGTTCCGCTTCCTGAAGAAGAAATACGGGGCTGAACATCCGCGTCTCACTGAGATTCGCAACTTCGACACCATCCAGGCTGCCACGGTGGCAGAGGCGAACCAGAAACTCTACATCAACAGGGCTGAAGGATTTATCGGTACGAGTCTGAAGAAAGACGAGTGGGTGTGCAACTGCTCCGACATCGACGACATTATCATCTTCTACAAGGATGGCACCTACAAGGTCATCAAGGTGGCCGACAAGGTGTTCATCGGCGAGACCGAACGCAGTAAAGCCGAGAAACGGAAAGTGGAGGTGATTCATGTGGCGGTGTTCAAGAAGAACGATACGCGCACCATCTATAATGCCACTTATAAGGATGGAAAGACGGGCATCACATACATCAAGCGATTTAATGTGCCCAGTGTCACTCGTGACCGTGAGTATGACATCACGATGGGCACTCCCAAGTCGAAGGTGACGTGGTTCTCGGCGAATAGCAATGGCGAGGCTGAAATCATCAAGGTGACGTTGAAACCACAGGAAAAACTGAAGAAACTGGTGTTTGAGAAAGACTTCAGTGATATTGACATCAAGGGCAGGTCTGCTCGTGGCAATCAATTGACCAAGCATGAGATTTTCCGTATCCAACTGAAAGCGCATGGAGGCAGTACGTTGGGCGGACTGAAGGTGTGGTGGGATCCTGATGTTCAGCGTATCAATTATGATGAGCATGGTGAGTTTCTGGGTGAGTTCCTCAACAACGACCAGATTCTTGTGGTGCTTCCGACGGGCGAATACTATCTCACGAATTTCGATGCCAACAACCACTATGAGCAGAACATCCTGCGCATTGAGAAGTTTAAGGCAAAAAAGGTGTGGACGGCTGTGTTGTGGGATGCGGAGAATCAGAACCAACCTTACATCAAGCGCTTTGTGTTTGAGGATTCGAAGAAGAAACAGAGTTTCTTGGGCGAGAACCCTGAGAGCACGCTGATTCTTTTGACAGACACGCCTTATCCACTGCTTGAACTCACTTTCAAGGAGCCTGATACGTTCCGCGGTCCTCAGCAAGTGGATGCAGAATCGTTTATCGGTGTGAAGGGATTTAAGGCAAAGGGTAAGCGACTCACCACTTATGCGCTTGACCAAGTGAAGGAACTGGAGCCTGTTCGATTCCCTGAACCTGAAACCGAGAATGAGGTGGAAGAAGAGGAGATGGAAGAGGTGATTGATCCCGATGAAGGCAAGAGTGACGGTGATATTCGTGACGAGATAACAGGACAACTCAAATTGTTTTAAAAGTGAAGAGTGAAAAATCCAAGTTACTTCTGCAAATGAATAGCCCACACTCCGCATGGTGCTAATATAGATTTTTCACTTTTCACTCAAAACTTGTGTTGAAACAATGACGTATAGGTATGATGTCATCATGAATAGGGGCTTGGCAATGGCAATGATGCTATTGCTGAGCCTTTGTTGTCCCTCTCTGTCCTTTGGACATCTCCCCCATGATGAGGAGAACCAATCGGAATGTTTGGCAAAGGATGACCCTAACCCTAACGATGACCTTAACCCTAACGATAACTCTCAACTCTCAACTCTCAACTCTCAACTGAACAAAGAGGTGCTCCATTCGTCCATGATCGGTGTGGGTAGTTCGAATGTGCTGGACACATACCTTTCATCCTATAATTACAAAGGTACAGACATCCGCATCCAGCGAGAGACGATGCGCATGACGAATTTATGGGGTGGGAGAGTGTCTAACCAGTCCCTGATTGACCTCAATGGTGACATCAATAAGAACCATGCACGCAATATTGATGAGTATGCAGGTGGAATCCGCTATTCGCAAGGATGGTTCTACAACTTCTTTCATGGCAATACTGTGAACCCCATTGAGCGTTCTGCTTCACGACTCAACCTGGCAGCAGGATTGGTGGCATCGGGCTATCTGGGTGTGGTCTATATCGATAGGAGCGGTAACAACCCTGCTCAGGCTAAAGCCGATGTAATGATAGATGTGAGTGCTTTGGCTACCTACGACATGGTGATAGCGAAGCATCACTATCTGTGGCGTTATCAAGTGTCATTTCCTTTGATGGGCATTGCCTTCTCCCCGAACTATGGGCAGAGTTATTACGAGGCTTTCAATTTGGGACATTACGACCATAATGTTGTTTTTGCTTATCCAGGGAATATGCCCTCTATGCGCCATAAACTGACCCTCGACATACCCATCAAGCGTTACACCCTCCGTGTGGGGTATGTGGCACAGTTTCATCAATCCATGTTCAACCATCTGAAGTATCACAGTTATGCGCATGACTTCATGATAGGTTTTAACAAATACCTGTATCGCCGATGAAAAACATACTTTTACTTTTAGTTCTCAGTTTTTCACTGTTCACTTTCAACTCCTGTGTGAAAGAGGATTTTTATGATGACACCAGACGTGGCAACTATGAGGCACTCTGGCGTATCATGAATGAGCGTTATTGTTTTTTCGAGTATAAACAGAAGGAATTGGGGGTGGACTGGGATGAAATTCATGCACGATATGCCTACAAAATCAATGAGAAGATGACGAATGCCCAACTTTTTGAGGTGCTCTGTGACATGTTGGCAGAGTTGAAAGATGGACACGTCAATCTCAGTTCGTCATTTGATTTAGGGCGCAATTGGAGTTTCTATGAGGATTTCCCGGAGAACTATAATGACAGCATTGCCAAACTCTATTTGGGACATAACTACCAGATTGCTTCAGGACTGAAATATGTCACCTTCGATGACAATATCGGTTATGTTCGTTGTGAGAGTTTTGAAGAGGGTATAGGGGATGGAAATGTGAGTGTGATGCTTCATGGTCTTGCGATGTGCAAAGGGCTGATTATCGACGTGAGAGGCAATGGAGGAGGGCAACTGACGAAAGCGCGCACGTTGGCATCCCACTTCACCAATGAACGTCTGTTGGTTGGATATGTCTCTCATAAGACGGGTAAGGGACGCAATGATTTCTCTTCTTTGAGGGCGGAATATCTTGACCCGGCATCTGATGGTGTGCGCTGGCAGAAACCTGTGGTGGTGCTTACGAATCGCGCTGTCTATTCAGCAGCCAACGACTTTGTCAAGTGCATGAAGTTGTGTCCGAACGTCACGGTCATGGGTGACAGGACAGGGGGCGGCTCAGGCATGCCGTTCAATAATGAGTTGCCTAACGGGTGGTCAGTCCGCTATAGTGCTGTGGTTTATTATGACAAAGACAAGCAGCACACAGAATTTGGTGTCGAACCCGATATCGCGATGTCTATGTCGGGTGCAGACATTGCTCGGAAAAAAGACACTTATATCGAACAGGCAAGGATTTTTTTAAGTGAAAAGTGAAGAGTGAAAAGTGAAAAATCCAAGTTGCTTCATCCTGTTCTCTGCTGACCACATCATTGGAAACCTAATTTTTTCACTTTTCACTTTTCACTTTTCACTTTTTTTCGTACCTTTGCATTCACAAATTCATTCTGGCAGGGAATGAGTTTTGTCTTATCTTTGCGCTTGTGGCGGAATTGGTAGACGCGCCAGACTTAGGATCTGGTATCTCCGATGTGCAGGTTCGAGTCCTGTCAGGCGCACAAAGAAAGGGTGTGTCATTTTTTTGACATACCCTTTTCTTGTTTAGGTGGTATTGTGGAATAACTATTGGGCTGCTTTCTCTTTGTCGACGCTTCGTGCAGCGATACGTCCAGATACCATCACTTCAGTTAGTGAGTTACCTCCAAGTCTGTTGCCGCCATGAATGCCACCTGTTACCTCTCCGGCTGCAAAGAGTCCTGGAATAGGCTTCCCGGAAGTATCCAAAACTCGACGCCATGCATCAATCTTTAGTCCTCCCATGGTGTGGTGGGTGGCAGGAGCCATCACTCGAATGGTCAGCAAGGCACTGTCCAAAGAGTATGTAGATTTGTCGTAGGTGCCATCTTCATTCTTCTTTGCCCGTCCAATCGTGGATGTGGCAAATTTCTTGCCCACGCCATCAGGCTCCTTCCCGTTCATGATGGCTTCATCGTAGGCGCGGATGGTCTTGACAATCGCTTCCGGCACAGCATTTATTTTCAGCGATTTCAACAACTCTGGCAACTGCTCCACAGTGCGTGCATATTGCTTTCCTGGAATGTCCACACCTCTGATGTCATTAGGTTCCGTAGTGGTTTCACCCCCGATGTAGAGAAATGCGCCAACCTTTCCATTGATAGTGACGCCTGTCTTAAATGCACGAATCGCCAGCACATCACGTTCCTGTGATTCATCCACAAACCGCTTTCCGGTTTCCGGATTGACAAATATGGCATCTGAAATGCTTCCAAAAGCAATGTCTCCATAGTCGGCATATGCTTGGGGCATCAATTGTGTCCATCCCATTCCTGTCACAGCCGCTCCGACATCTTGTGCCATCTCTATTCCGTCACCTCGCATGGAAGAACGGTTGGTGGTGCCCATCTGAGGAGTGATGTGTCCAGATTTCCAATAGAGGTTGGTGTTGATGACCTTACTGATGTTGGCAGCATAACCGCCAGAAGCAATAATCACGCCTTTCTTGGCATGTGCTGAAACTTTCGTCCCGTCTTGTCTTTCTGCTTTCACCCCTGTTACACGATCGCCCTTCATGATGAGTTCGTATGCCGTTGTTGAGGTCAGCACTTGATTCTTTGGATTTGCCTTGATAAAGGCATGATAAGGCGCCATGACATAAGCACCCCAGTTCCCCTCGTAGTGTTCAGGTGTTCCGTCGCCATCCGTATCGATGTGGGCACCAGTCATCTTGTTGCCCCTGAACCACATCTCACCTGTAATCATGACTTGCCTCTCCAGAAACTCCACTCCCATCGAGAGCAACCATGGTTTCAGTGCCATTCCTTCCTCCACCACTTGCTTCACCAACTCAATGTCACCGTATGACCATTTGTTGCCTTCTGCACTTTGGCGTAGTCCTCCATAATAAGTTTGGAATATATGCAGATTGTTCGTGGAAAACAATGTCAGTTGTGTTTCTGGCATGCCGCCACGCAACTTCGGTTTTGCCCATGCAAGGTATGCACTGATTTCCTTTTTCAATGCCTGAAGAACGGGAAGGTACTCCCTGTGTACACCATGCCTTGCCTGTTCCTCTATTCTGCCCGGAGTGAAATCGTGAGTTGTATAGTACAAACTGTCAAAGTCCTCTTCCGACCAGTTCATGATAGCCTCCAACTCCTCAATGCACCCCATGCCCATCTTCGCTTTTTCATACATCTGCCCGTCATACCCCATACCCATCTTCGCGTCGGGTTGTGAAGGCTCCCATACCAGATACGGAATGGCGCTCTGAAAAGTGCCCCCCGACACCAGCGTGTTGCCCCCCATCTCACCATTCTTCTCAATCACCAACACCGTGTTGCCCTCGGCAGCAGCCTCAGCAGCAGCCGCCAAACCAGCACCGCCGGCACCCACAATCACGACATCCCACGTGTCATCAATATCTTTCCTGTCATTCCCCATCGTGTTCCTTCTGAACTGTTCAATGTTCGACACTCCCGCATCCTCAGCCGCCTGCGCCACAGCATTCATCAGCGCATGACTGGTGATGGTGGCTCCCGAGATGGCATCCATGCCAATGCCATTGGCAGAGACGATCTGAGGAATCAGTTGCTCAAACACCACGTCGCCAATATGCGGAGTTTCCTCCTGAGAAAGAACCTCAATGTTTGTGACACATGAATCACTGAAAGTCGTCCTGATGCTGATAGGACCGTTATGCCCGTTGTAGGTGGTTTCGTAACTCCCTGCAACGAATGTGAGAGGCACATTCTGTGTACAACCGCACAAAGTCAGTGCGGTCATCATAGTATAAAAGAACTTCCTTATCATCATAAAAACTATATAATTGGCTTTAATTAAGGTATATATAAAGGTACTCGAACGGGTACAAAGGTAAGGATTTAAAATGATTCTCAAACCATTTCAAAGAAAAATGTGAGAAATGAAGTCCAATTTATTCAATTTCTTCCTCTTCATCCCCTTTCATGTCTCTTTTTCGTCTTACACTGACTTTCACATCATGTTTCTTCTGGATCTTCTGTGCCCGTTCTTTCTTCTCCTTGGGTTCGCTCACTTTGGAAGCCTTCTCTTCTTTCACCTTGGGAGCCTTCTCCACGGTTACTTTAGTTTCTTTCTCCACCTTTGCTTTAGGAGCCTTTTCTTCCTTCACTTTGGGTTCTTTCTCTGCTGTCACCTTTGGCTCTGCCACAGGTTTTGCTTTGGGAGTTTTTACCTCCTTTACTTTTTCCACCTTCGCGGGAGCCGCTTTCTCTTCTTTTACCTTGGAAGTCTTGACCTCCTTGGCGGATGATGTTTTCTCTTCTTTCCCCTTTTCTTGAGAAATTTTCCTTCTTTCTGCTGCTGTCCGTGGATTTTCCATCTGGACTTTTACTGTTTTGGGCGTATAAGCCTTGCCCTTTACCTTTGCCTTTCTTGCTGCCAATTTCTCCTTCTGTGCCTGCCGGCGTGCACGTTCCAGTTCACGTGTCAGTCTTGTCACCTCACGCTCATCCGTTCTCAACTGAGTGCGGCTGGCACGCGCTTTCTCCTTGGCTGTCTTGATACGGTCTTTCAGGGCTTGCTGAATGGAGTCGTTGGCAGTCATGACTCTTGTCTGAGCCTGTGTACTGATGCTCATTCCCAAAGTGAACATGAGGCTGAAATATAGGATAGTGAGATGCTTCATTTTGATACGTTTTTGTGGGTCTATGCTTACAGCAGTTCCACTGTCTGCACGAGTTTGTTGCTGTTAGAACCTTTGATGAGGATGAGATAGCCTTGAGGCTTTTCAGTTGCGATGGCAGCCTTCACCTCTTCTACATTGGCGAAGAGGCGATAATGGGCAGGATGGGCAGTTTTTGCGAAGTTCTCACCTACCAACCATACTTTCTCGAATCCGCAATCGCCTAACAAGTCGATCACTTTCTGGTGCTCTTCTTCTGACACATCCCCCAATTCGCCCATCTGTCCGAGAATGCACATCTTGTGCTCTGCTTTGATGAGACGGAAGTTGTCGAGTGCAGCCCTCATGCTTGTAGGGTTGGCATTATAGGCATCCACCACCAGTTTGTTGTCTTGGGTGATGGTCAACTGGCTACGGTTGTTCGATGGAGTGTATTCCTCCAAGGCTGCGCTGATGTCGGTGGCGGGGACATTGAAGAAAGCGCCGATACATGCAGCAGCCAAGGCATTGTCGAGGTTGTAAGAACCAATGAGTTGGGTCTGGACAGTTGACAGTTGACAGTTGACAGTTGACAGTTGACAGTTGACAGTTGACAGTTGTGGGGTAAGGGTAGAAGATGTTTGCCACTCAAACTTCAAGAATGGATTGCACTCCAACAATTCACCCTTCACCAAGAGGTCCTTTGTATCCTTTTGGCCATATTTCACCAGTTTAAGTCCATTGCTAATGCCAAGCAAGTGTGGGTTGTCATTGTTGATGAATACCGTTCCTTGAATGGTGCGAAGGAAATCGTATAGTTCTCCCTTCGTCCGGATAACTCCTTCAAATGAGCCAAATCCCAATAAGTGTGCCTTGCCCACATTGGTGATGATGCCGAAGTCGGGCAGCACAATCTCCACGAGTGTCTTGATTTCTCCAGGATGGTTTGCTCCCATCTCGATGACGGCAATGTCATGTTCCTTTGTTAGTTGCAGCAACGTCTTTGGAACTCCGATATGGTTGTTGAAGTTGCCCTGCGTGTAGAGCACGTTGTACTTCTTCTTCAATACGGCGGAAATCAGTTCCTTTGTAGTGGTCTTGCCATTAGTGCCCGTGATGCCGATGATGGGGGTGCCCAGATGGACACGGTGGTATTTTGCCAATTGCTGAAGGGTGGTGAGCACGTCTTCCACCAGAATCAGACGATCGTTACTCTCCTTTGTATATTCCTTCTCGTCAATCACGGCGTATGCCGCTCCCTTTTCCAGTGCTGAGATTGCGTAAGCATTGCCATCGAAGGTATCTCCCTTCAATGCAAAAAACATCGAACCTTCTGGCACATCGCGACTGTCAGTCGTGATGGTCGGATGTTGCAAGAACAGTTCGTATAATTCTTTCATCTCCATTGATTCATTCCTTTGCAATTGATAAATTGTACATTGTACATCGTCAAATTGTACATCTATTTGAGTGCATTAATCAAATAACTTTCCAGTTCGTTGCTCGCCAGTCGCAAATGGAATTCGCTGCCTTGTGCCACGCTGATGGCTCCCGTCTCTTCGCTCACAATAATGGCGACGGCATCACTTTGCGAGGTGATGCCTAGGGCTGCACGGTGGCGAAGTCCCAATTCCTTGGGAATGTTTAGGTTGTGGCTGACGGGCAAGATGCATCCTGCTGCCGTGATGCGGTTATGGCTGATGATCATAGCACCGTCGTGCAGTGGCGAGTTCTTGAAAAAGAGGTTCTTGATGAGTTCTGTGCTGATGTTTGCATCAATAATTTCTCCAGATTTGATGACATCAATCAGCGACATGTCTCGTTCAATCACGATGAGGGCACCGACCATGTTCTTACTCATTGAGTCACATGCCAATACGATGCGCATGATTTGTTGATCCTCATGTTCTTCCGATAGGTTGGCTTTGTTTTTTACGAAATATCGTGTGATGAAGTTTAACTGCCGTTGCGAACCGAGGGTCAGGAAAAATCGACGTATCTCTTCTTGGAAAAGGATGATGAGCGCCACTACACCCACACTGACTAATTTGTCGAAGATGCTGCCCAACAACTTCATCTCCAACATTTGTGACACCACAATCCAAATGACGATAAACACCATGATACCGTAGAACACATTCAGTGATCCTGATGTCTTCATCAATCGCCATGCATAAAAAAGCAGCATGGCAACCAACAGAATGTCAATGGCGTCTTTTATTCCAAACTCAAACACGGTGGTATCTATATTAGCAATTTACAATTTGGTGACAATTCTCACCACTTCTACCGCCTCCTTCACGTCGTGTACCCTCAGGATGCTTGCTCCCTTCTGCAAGGCGATGGTGTTCAAAGCGGTCGTTCCGTTCAATGCTTCGTCGGGAGTGCAGCCCAGCAATTTGTAGATCATGCTTTTGCGTGACACTCCTACGAGTAGCGGCAGTTCGAAAATGCTTAGCATCTCTTGATGCACCAGCAGTTCGTAATTGTGATCAAGCGTTTTGGCAAAACCATATCCAGGGTCGAGGATGATATCCTTTTGTCCTAAATCACGCAATTGCTGAATCTTCTCGGAGAAATACAGCATCACTTCTTTCATCAAGTCGTCATAGTGTGGTGCCTCCTGCATGGTCTGTGGCGTACCCTTCATGTGCATGAGGATGTAAGGAACGCCCAGTTTTGCGACTGTATGAAACATCTCCTTGTCCAATTCGCCACCCGAGATGTCGTTGATGATGTCAGCCCCCAATTCTTCAATGCACATCTTCGCTACATCGGCACGGAACGTATCGACACTTACTGGAATCTCAGGTGCCTCTTCCCTTACGATTTTCATGCCCCGTCTCAGTCGAGCCATTTCTTCATCGGCACTCACATCGTCAGCCCCAGAACGTGAAGAGTAGGCTCCCACATCAATCATGCTACCGCCTTCCTCCACGATTTGTCGTACACGCCTCCTAATGGCCTCTTCCGTTTTCATGCGGCTTTCCGCATAGAACGAGTCGGGCGTCACGTTGAGAATGCCCATCACCTGTGGCTCTGAGAGGTCCAATAGGTGACCTCGCACATTTAGTGTATAAGATACCAATCCTTTCATTGGGGGACAAAGGTAGTGCAAATCGGGCGAAATACAAAATAAAATAGTTTTTATTTAAGTTTCGGAAGTGTTTTTCCACAGCGGATTGCACGGATTATACGGATTTTTGAGACTCGGCGGCTCCTGCCATTCGGATTGTTCTGCATCCAGCCATCGTCGCCTCTTGCGACGAAAAATCCGTATAATCCGTGCAATCCGTTGTAAAAATATATCCGAAATTTGAGTAGTTTTTATTTTTATTTCCGAGGTGCAGCCTACCTTCGGCAAAGCCAGAGTTCGATTGAGTGAGAGCAACAAGGGGCGCACCGTGCCCATCTCATTTCACGCACTCATTGCATAATATTACGGGCACTCAGCGCGTGTTATTTCGTGCTGAGTGCCCGTAAAAGTAATTATAACTGAAGTTTCGGATGCTTTCTTCAACAACGAATATTTCGAATATGACGAATTTATACAATGCACAATGCACCTAAAGGTGCAACGAATAAAAACGAATGCTGAGTGTAGCCATTCGATTTCATTCGTAGCCGCTTGCGGCATTAGGGAAATACATCTTCTCGCCGCATGGTAAATTAGAATGATTCGTTTTATTCGTTGTTGAAAACGAAGCGTTTGGAACATCCGAAACTTAAATAATTATAAGAATCGAATGTTTTTTAATGAATCATCAAAACGTCCACTTCAATGCCAAAGTTGGATTGATGAAGAAAGACTTGTTGTTATAGGTGTTGTAGATGAAGTTGTTGCTGATTTCCACTTCGGTGCCAATGCTCAGATTTGTGTTCTCCAATCCCTTGAGACTGTTGAAGTTGTACCAGAATTGAGGCTCAGTGAGAAGCACCAGTTGTCCGTGACCACAGGCATTCTCGCCACGCCAGAAATCGATGAAGCCAGAGAAGGTGCATGCCTTGTGGGCGAAGGTGGTGCTCCACACGCCTGTCAACTGAACGCTGGCATAGGCACGGGTGTAGTCGTAACTCTTGAAGTAGTGCTTGTACATGAGTTGTACGGAGTAGGTCTTGGAGAAGTCTGCTGAATGTCCGTTCCATGCGGGACCGATAAGAGCCGCCTGCTGGAAACTTCCGAAACGGTTGAGACCGCCATCGTATTCAATATGGGCAGCGAAGGGTGATTGCTTGCCCAGATTGAACTCGCGTGAAATCTCTGTGTAAGCCCCTTCGGTGAACTTGCGGCTGAAGTCAATATCCACAAAGTAGAACCAAGAACCCCATTGGTCGGCTTTGAACTGCTCGACGGTAACGGTCACTTTCTGACGGCCTGCCTCTTCGTCTGGATAAAGGTTGCGTCCGAAATCATAATGTACTTGGATGTCTTGTGCGTTGGCACTGATGGCTGCAATAAGCGTCATTGCCATAAGGATCAATTTTTTCATGTTTATCATTTCTTAATTTGTGTATTGTTCAATATCAATGTCTATTCGGTTGAGCCATCAATTCAGTCTTGACTTTGTGCTTCGCAGGATCGAAGCCGAAGAGTTTTTGTAGCATCATCTTTTTGTGGTTATAGTTGTTTGCAAAGATAAGGTGAAAATGTGAATGAAACAAAAAAAAAGTTAAAATTCGGTGTTTTGGCGGATTTTTATGTATCTTTGTCCTCAAAATAGACGTAGCATATGATAAAGTGTGTGTTTGCCCTGGTTTTTTCAGTCCTTTGGGTCTTGCCTGCAATGTTGGTGGCGGCTCCACCTCAAAAGCAGGAAGTGCTTGCAGCATTGGAACTTGCCAATGACTATTTCATCAGCAAGAATCCCGATCCCGGCAAACCGACGTTTGTGAAGAAGGAGCGTCCGTCCAACTTATGGACAAGAGGCGTGTATTTTGAGGGGCTGATAGCCTTGACCGAGGTGGAGCGACAAACGAATGGGGCGAAGTATGCGCCCTATAAGAAATATATAGAGGATTGGGGGGCGGCACACCGTTGGAAGCCGCGAAATGGCGTGACGACGAGGGATGCCGATGACTATTGCTGTTGCCAGACCTATTTGGACATGTATTGGCAGGAGCGCCGGGACGAAATGCTGCAACCGACCGTGGAATGCATGGACAACGTGTTAGAATCACAGGAGCTGCCCTGGGTGGCGGGAGGACAAACGAAGTCGGAAGGAAGCTGCGGGGACTGGACTTGGATAGATGCCATCCAGATGGGGTTGCCCGTGCTGTCGAAGCTGACACGCATCCGCCATCTCGAGGGTGATGAAAATGCAAAACGCTATGCAGAACAAGGATGGAGAATGTATGAAACATCAAGAAATATGATAGGGGGAGGATTGTTCAATGCGAAAGACGCCTTGTGGTGGAGAGACCGTGACTTTGTGCCGCCCTATCAGGAACCGAATGGCGAAGACTGCTATTGGAGCCGTGGAAACGGCTGGGTCTATGCTGCATTGGTCAGGGCAATGGATGCCATGTTGGTGGGAGAGCATGCAGAAGCGCCGGACTATATGGAGCCATTGGGCGAGAATTCGTGGAGGAATTTGGGCGAAGATGCCCATTTCCAGGACTACAGGAGGGATTACCTGGCGATGACGAAAGCATTGGTGCAGTGTCAGCGGAAGGATGGGTTCTGGAATGTGTCATTGCATGACGAGACGAACTATGGCGGAGTGGAACTGTCGGGCACGGCATTGTTCATCTATGGTATGGCATGGGGAGTGCGCCATGGCTATCTGTCCAAGAGGAAGTATCTGCCGACAATACTCAACACATGGGAGTCGATGGTGAACACGTGCCTCCACACCAACGGTTTTCTGGGTTATGTGCAGGGTACGGGAAAGGAACCGAAGGATTCGCAGCCTGTGACGTATAGCAAGCAACCCGATTTCGAAGACTACGGCTTGGGCTGCTTCTTGCTTTGTGGAACAGAAATCATTAAATTGTTAGCGATATGAAACATGCTTTATATATAATAATGTGTATGTGCTTGATGCTTCTTGCATCATGTACACAGGAAAAGAAAAAAGGGAAGGTGATAGGGAAGGTGCAGAGTGCACCTTATGAGTTGCTGGTGGTGGCTGATAAGGAGTGGTTGAAGACGGATGCGGGTCAGAGCCTTGTGAACATGACGGAAACTCCGATTGAGGGGATTCCACAGCCTGAGCCGAATTTTCGGGCGACATATATCTATCCGCATGCCTTTTCGGGCACGTTCAGGGGGTATGCTAATATCATTGTGGTGAATGTGGGGAAGAAATACAAGGAGGCACGATTAGGCTGGGCTTCCAATGTGTATGCTCAACCGCAAGTGGTGCTGTCGTTGGAGGCGCCTGATGACAAGTCTTTTGCAGAGTTGGTCATGGCACATCGAGAGTCTATATTGGAAGCCTTCAATGCCAATGAGTTTAAGCGTGAACGTGCCTTCTTGAAGAAAAAGCACAGCGGAGTGGTTTCGAGACAAGTCCAGAAGCAGTTTGGAGTGGATATACAGGCACCAGTTGATGTGGATGATATCAAAAAGGGAAAGGACTTTATGTGGGCATCTGCCAGTGAGCAGGAGTTTCGGCTGAATGTTTGCGTATATACTTTACCATTGCGGGAGATGACGGCTGAAAAATTGGTGGAAGCCCGAGATTCTGTGATGAAAATCAATATTCCAGGCGGACGCGAAGGTCAGTGGATGGAAACGGACAGGAGGTCGGTGCTGAGTGGCTCTGTTACGGTGGACGGAAAGGATTTGATGGCTGTTAGAGGTTTCTGGGACATGAAAGACGATGCGATGGGGGGACCCTTTGTCTGCTATGTCTATCCTGATGAAAAGCGTCAGCGTTTATTGATTGCAGAGGGCTTTGTCTTTGCCCCGAACGAGAAAAAGCGCCCCTTGATCCGCCAACTCGAAGCAACGCTTCAAACCATCAACCTACAACCATAACCCCTTAAATACTTAAAATTGGGTATCCTTTTATCGCTTTTGATGCATTTTCTCTACCTAAAATTTGGTATGTAAGAAAAAGTTTTCCTACATTTGCACTCACAAATAGATGTTTATAAGATTCTAAATATAAATTGTAAAATTGTAAATTGAACTATGGCTTACGTAATTAGTGACGATTGTGTAATGTGTGGAACTTGCGCAGGTGAGTGTCCATCAGGTGCTATCAGCGAAGGTGATGGCAAGTATGTTATTGATGCAGACGCATGTGTGGATTGTGGCACTTGCGCTGACGCTTGTCCTGCAGGTGCTATCGCTCCTGGAGAATGAGGACAATCTGTGCGTTTTTTATGATTTTAAGCGGCATTCTCTTGTGAGTTTGCCGCTTTTTGTGTACCTTCGCACATCAATATGCTAACTAAAGATGAAAAGTAACCTGTTTATTTTAAGAGTTTTGGGAGCTGTTGCCCTTGCTCTCTTTCTTTGTGTGAAGGGAACCGCTCAAACGATTGACTTGAGCGGTGTGTGGCAGTTCCAAATCGACCGCGAAGGTAAGGGCGTGGCGGAAAAATGGTATCAGGCAGACTATCGGATGAATGACAGCATCTCTCTTCCTGCATCGATGCCGCAACAACTGAAGGGCGACGACATCAGCGTGGAGACTCAATGGGTCGGCTCGCTCTATGACTCCAGCTATTTCTACAACCCGTATATGGAGAAGTACCGCAATCCTGGAAAGGACATGAAGTTGCAGTTCTTCTTGACTCCCGACAAGCACTATGTGGGGAAAGCATGGTATAAGAGGGAAGTGACCTTGCCCGAAGATGAGGCTGTGCCAATGTACACTTTGTATCTGGAACGCCCACACATCACGACTGAGGTGTGGGTGAATGGAGAAAAAGTGGAGGGTGTGCAAAAGTCCCTTTCTGTCCCTCATGTGTTTTATCTGTATGGCTTGTTGAAACCTGGCAAGAACACGATTGCCATCTGTGTGGATAATGACCCTGAAACGGTGAAGGTGGGACAAGACTCGCATTCGGTGACAGACCAGACGCAGGGCGATTGGAACGGCATTGTCGGGAAAGTGGAGTTGCGGCCATTCAATTCAATTGATGCGGTGAAGGTCTATCCTGATGTGGATTCGAAGACGGCACGTGTGCATCTGGAAATGCTTGACTGCAAGCCAAATCGGCAGGTGACGGTGTCTCTGAAGGCCACGGCCTTCAATACGGACAAGCAGCATGTGGTGGAGTGCAAGCCGGTTGAGATGGTGCTGAACGACTCGAAGGAGGTGGCTTGCGACATCACCATGCAGATGGGAGAGGGGATGCTTTTATGGGATGAATTTCATCCGCAACTCTATCGGTTGGAAGTGGAAGTGAAGGCAAAAGACGGGGCAATCAGCCGGAAGGAAACGGTCTTCGGTATGCGGAAGATGGAGATAAAGGACAAGATGTTCTACTTGAACGGGCATGAGATTTTGTTGCGTGGTACAGTGGAGAATTGTGATTTTCCGAACACGGGCTATCCACCCATGGATGTAGAGTCATGGCTGAAAGTGTTTAAGACTTGCAAGTCCTATGGACTGAACCATATGCGTTTCCATAGTTATTGCCCGCCTGAGGCAGCCTTCCTGGCAGCCGACATGATGGGTTTTTATCTGCAACCAGAGGGTCCATCTTGGCCGAATCATGGTGTGCGATTGGGACGCGGCGAACCGATTGACAAGTATCTGATGGACGAGAGTGTTGCCATCGTTAATGAATACGGCAATCACCCTTCATTCACATTTTATGCCTTTGGCAATGAACCTGCCGGCAACTGGGTGCCTTGGTCGACGGAGCATGTGGCGGAAATGAAGGCGTATGACCCGAGACATCTGTATTGCGGATTCAGTGTCGGAGGTGGTTGGGCATGGCAACCTGGCAGTGAATATGCCGTGAAGGCGGGGGCGAGAGGACTGAATGAATGGGCGAGGAGTGCTCCAGAATCGGTGGCGACTTTTGAGAAGAATATCACCACTTATAATGGAAAAGATATGCCAAACACTCCCATCACAATGCCTTTTGTGAGCCATGAGACGGGGCAGTGGTGTGCATTCCCTAATTTTGACGAAATCAAGAAATACACGGGGGTGAACAAGGCGAAGAACTTCGAGATTTTTCGCGACTTGCTGAAGGACAACGGAATGGTTTCGCGTGCTCATGATTTCCTGATGGCATCGGGCAAGTTGCAGGCGCTCTGCTACAAGGCGGAGATAGAACGTACCCTCCGAACTCCGAACTATGCGGGGTTCCAATTGCTTTCGTTGAATGATTATTCGGGGCAGGGAACTGCATTGGTGGGTGTGACGGATGTGTTTTTTGACAGCAAGGGGTATTGCAATGAGGATAGGTTTAGCGAGTTCTGTGCACCGATTGTTCCGCTGGCAAAGTTCCCCAAATTCACGTATCGGGCGGATGAAACCTTGGAGGTGGATGTGGAACTAAGCCAGTTCTCTGATGAAGAGTTGAAGGGCGTGACCCCATATTGGGTCATCTTCAAACAGGGGAATGCTTCGAAGGAAGATCCTGTTGCAGAAGAGGTGTATGCGGAAGGCAGCTTGCCAACGCGCGACCTTCCTATTGGAGGTAACATAGACCTTGGAAGGATTTCCGTACCTCTTGCTGACATCAAGGAAGCGACAAAGATGCGGTTGTGTGTGAGCATCCCTAATACTGAAGAATATGTCCCGGAGTCGGATAACCGAATTCCAGGATGGAAGGATGCCGTGAATCGTTGGGAGTTTTGGGTGTATCCGACCCCGAAATCTGATGTGGTGAAATACGAGAAGAATGGACTTCCTAAGGGAATCTATGTGACTGATTCTCTTGATGAGAAAGCGATGAAGACGCTGAAGAGGGGTGGCAATGTTCTCATTTGTGCCGCAGGTAAAGTGACGTATGGAAAGGAGGTGGTGCAGCAGTTCACTCCTGTGTTCTGGAACACTTCCTGGTTTAAGATGCGTCCTCCTCACACTACAGGTGTTTTTGTGGAGAATACTCATTCGATTTTTGACCTGTTCCCAACGGATTATCACTCTGACATGCAGTGGTGGGAATTGGTGAACCGTGCACAGGTGATGCAGTTCACAGATTTTCCCAAAGACTTTCAGCCATTGGTGCAGAGCATCGACACTTGGTTCGTTTCACGTAAGATTGGTATGCTCTTTGAGGCGAATGTGGGTAAGGGAAAATTGGTGATGACAACGATGGACATAACCCATCATCTTGACACACGTATTGTGGCGCGTCAGATGCGGGAGTCTATTCTCAACTACATGCAATCCGACCGGTTCAATCCTCAATGGACGATTGACGCACAATTGGTGTCAGACCTTTTTACGAAAGTGGCTGGAGAAATAAACATGTACACGAAAGATTCGCCAGACGAGTTGAAGCCTGCTCTTGTGAGTCCTACTAAACCTAAGTAATAAGGATGAAAAGAATCTATTGTTTTCTGGTCGCTGTTGAGTTGATGATAGGCATGCCAGTGATAGCCCAGACGTTCTCTTTTGATGGGCGCAATCGAGAAGCCATTCTGGTGAAGCCGACGGATGTCTTTACGGTGGAGACTGGGTATGGGTACGATTTCCAAGAAATTATAACCGAAGCCCGAAAGTCTCAAAATGATACTTACAGGCTGACTGATGGCATCTTTTATTTTTCGGTGAAGGTGCCGGATGGCAACTATAGGGTGACTGTGACGCTGGGCTCAAAGAATGCAAAAGGAAACACGACGGTCCGTGCAGAATCTCGTCGCCTTTTTGTTCAAAACGCGGAAACGAAGAAGGGGGAGTTTAAGGCTTGTTCTTTTATCGTGAATAAGCGTAACACCACGATTAACCTTCCAGATGGGAAAACGGAGCGTGTGCGCATTAAGAAACGTGAGGAAAGCAAGATGAACTGGGATGATAAACTGACAATAGAGGTGAACGGTGATGCCCCTGCTGTTTCTGAAATAAAGGTTGAACCAGCCCCTGACGTCCCAACTTTGTGGCTTTGCGGCAACTCGACGGTTGTGGATCAAGACTATGAGCCCTGGGCTTCATGGGGACAAATGATTACACGCTGGTTCACGGAAGATGTGGCTGTCGCAAACTATGCGGAGAGTGGAGAAACTGCCACGTCTTTTGTGGCTGCCGGCAGGCTGAAGAAAATCGTTTCATTAATGAAAAAAGGTGACTATGTTTTGATGGAGTTTGGACATAATGACCAAAAAGAAAAGCGGTCTGGCAGTGGGGCATTCTATAATTTTGCTTATGCATTGAAGCAGTTTGTAGATGAGGCTCGTGCCAAAGAAGTTACTCCCATCTTTGTCACTCCAACCCAACGGCGTTCTTTTGGACAAGATGGAAAAATTCAAGAAACACATGCAAACTACCCGGAGGCGATGCGATGGGTCGCGAAGGATTTGAATGTCCCCTTGATAGAACTCCATGAGATGACCCGTGTGTTCTTTGAGACACTGGGTGTGGAGGGTAGTAAACATGCTTTGGTTCATTATCCTGCAGGAACCTATCCCGGGCAGGTGAAAGCATTCGAGGATAATACTCATTTCAATCCTTATGGCGCATACGAAATAGCCAAGATGATGGTGGAAGGAATGAAAACTTTGAATCTGCCTATTGTCCAACATGTCCGTAAAGACTATATCCCATTCAATCCTTCAATGCCTGATGACTGGCGCACATTCCATTGGAATGACGGTCCTTGCATTGACATCGTAAAACCAGACGGGAACTGAGCGGGATGCTTTCCCGTGACTTACATTAACGTGGATTCGACGAAAACCACAAATAATTAAATTTATGAGAAATTGGCTACGCCGAGCTGAAGTTTCGGAAGTGTTTTTCCACAACGGATTGCACGGATTATACGGATTTTTGAGCCTCGGCGGCTCCTGCCATTCGGATTGTTCTGCATCCGGCCATCGTCGCCTCTTGCGACGAAAAATCCGTATAATCCGTGCAATCCGTTGTAAAAATATATCCGAAATTTGAGTCATAAATTATTTTTGTTGGAATTCATCGAACTGACGTTACATTAACGACCTTCGACACGAAAACGATGAACGTACCCAAGGGGTACACTGTCCCGTAGTCGAGGGGTACGACATGCCGCACCTTTCGACTACGGCAATTTGTTTGTCTTTTGCTATTACAGCCTTTTTCTCCCGCAAATCCCGTATCCTTCTTGCTTTGCCATGGGAAAGTGAGCTTGATTTTTTTTTACCAAAAATTTTTTTATTATTTAAGAAATGCGTACATTTGACGTTAGTTTGTAAAAAAACAACCTGAATCTGTGACTTTAGCAAGGCTAATAAATCACAAGTTTATTTCTAACGCTTTGAAAAACATCCTGTTGTAATGGATAGGATGAAGTAAAGGTGTGCTTTGTTGTGAAAATGTGCCAAATGCCCTTGATTAGGGCGTTTTTAGGGAATGTAAACATTTTGGAAAGTTAAAAAACATTAAATATGAAAAAGACGTATCTATTCCTTGGAATGACCGTAGTGGCAATTCTTGCGCTGCTGAGTTCATGCTCTGTACCTAAAGACATTGCCTATTTCCAAGATTTTAATCCTGGTAAATCAATCATTGTTCAAAACCCGGTTGAGATTAAGTTCAAAGCGGACGATGAGGTTACAATTCAAGTAAGCTCTGATAAGAAAGAACTCGCTGAACAGTTTAGTCTGTCCTCGGGAGGAAGTGGCGGCGGCGGTGGCTCTCGTTACACCATTGATTCAGAGGGGTGCATTCGTTTCCCTATGTTGGGCAAAATTCATGTGGCAGGCTTGAACCGCCAGGAACTTCAGGAAACCATTCGTGACCAGATTATGGAGAAGGGATTGATTCGCGATCCGATAGTGACGGTTGATTACTCAAATTTGTATGTCATTGTCCTTGGTGCGGCAGGTACAGGTCGTATTCAGATTGACAGGGACAAGTTTACGATTCTTGATGCAATCGGTTCAAGCGGAGATTTGAACATCAATGGCTTACGTACCAATGTAAAAGTGATTCGTGAGAATTATGGTAAAAAAACGGTGTATGAAGTGAATCTCTGTTCAGCCGAAGATTTGTATTCATCCCCTGTGTATTATTTGCAGCAGAATGATGTGATTTACGTGGAGATGAACAAGAAGGAGAAGCGCAATGCGACAGTGATGGGTAATTCAACTGTTCAACCTTCGTTCTGGATTGGACTTGCTACATTTATTGTTGGTGCAATTGCATGGTTCAAGTAGCATTCCCGTAGCTTTCAATTCTCAATCCTCAATTCTCAACTTTAAACCCTCAACTCTAAACTCTAAACAAATATGCTACCTCTTAATAATCCTCAAACACCTGGTGTCTATCCACAAATAGCAACAGCCGTGCCGTCAGCACAAAAGGGTGGTGCTGCTTATGCGAAGGTTATTGAAATGTTGATGATTTTCGTTTCCAAGTGGTATTGGTTCCTTTTGTGTCTTGCCTTAGGGCTTGCGGCTTCGTATTTCTATCTACAAGCAACGCCTCCTATTTACACTCGTTCTGCTTCTATTCTGATCAAGAATGATTTGCAGTCAGGAAGCGGTTCTGCTGGCGGATCAGCCATCAATATGTTTGGAGGTAGCGTGGATGTCCAGAATGAGTTGTTCACACTTCGTTCATCAAGTTTGGCAGAATCTACTGTGCGTAATCTTCATCTCGAAGTGAATTGTTATGCACAAGGACGTTTTCATGAAGAAATCATTTATGGTACGAACTTGAGTGTACAGATTATCCCATTGGATTTGAATGATTCGGAGTCTGCAGAATTCATGTTCGATCTGAAGAATGATGGCACCTATGTGATGAGTGATTTTGTTCGTGGTGGTGAAAAAGTGGCAGGTTCTATCACTGGAAAAGTGGGACGGACGGTAAGAACACCGATTGGACAAATTGAGGTGAATAAATCGGTGAATTATGCTCCGCAAGAGATCATCCTTCGGGTGGAACGCACACCGATTCATGCGGCAGTGAACAAAATCACGTCGGGTTTGGATGTGAGTGCGGTCAGTGATATGTCCACTATTATCAAACTTACATACAATGATGAGAGTCCACAGCGGGCTGAGGATGTGCTCTCCACCATTATTGCCGTGTATAATGAGAACTGGGTGAAGGATTGTAACCGACGCTCTGTGTCCACCTCCGAGTTTATCGGTGAACGATTGGAGGTGATTGAGAAGGAATTGGGTAATGTGGAAACTGACATCTCTAATTTCAAATCCGAGAATCTGATTCCAGCCGGTCAAAGCGATGTGGCGAGCATTTATATTGGTCAGGCTAGTTCTGCCACCGCCCAATCGACGGAGATTAGCAACCAGTTGCACATGGCCCGGTATGTGCGTAATTATTTGACGAATGAGGCGAACAGATATACGCTGATTCCAGCCAACCAGGGTGTGAACAGCCCCAATATCAGCGGTCAGATTGCAGAGTATAACACGTTGCTTCTTTCTCGAAACAATCTATTGAGTGCCAGTTCTTTGCAAAATCCTATCATTCAGGAGAAGGACCTTCAGTTGGCTGAACTTCGTAATGCCCTGATTGCTTCTGTCGATAACCATATTGCTTCCTTGAATGTAGAATTACGTTCTGCACAGTCCATTCGTGGACAGGCCAACAGCAAGATCGCGTCCTCTCCTTCGCAGTCCAAATACTTGTTGAATCAGGAGCGTCAGCAAAAAGTGAAGGAGAATCTGTATTTGTATCTTCTGCAAAAGCGTGAGGAAAATGAACTCTCACAGGCTTTCACCGCTTATAATAACAGGGTGATTACCCCTGCTTCTGGGTCGAACGTTCCTACTTTCCCTGTGCCCAGCATGGTGTGGATGATTGGTGCTATCGTCGGTATCGCTGTTCCCGCCTTGATTATCTTCCTCTTGGAAGCCATCAATAATCAAGTGCGTGGACGCAAAGACCTGAATGAACTCTCCATTCCGTTTATAGGTGAGATTCCTGTTCATCGTCGTCATCGCACTTTGACAGAAAAGATTTTTGGTCCATGGAAGAAGTTGTGGAACAATATCTTGGTGATGTTGAGACTCGCTCAAGAAGAGGAGGACAAGACCTTGCACATCTTGGTGAAAGACCATTCGCGAAATGTCATCAACGAGGCTTTCCGTGTGATTCGTACGAATATTGAGTTTATGACAGCCAAGGGCAGCCGAGGTAAGGTCATTATGCTGACTTCCTTCTCTCCTAACTCCGGTAAGACGTTTGTCGTGACGAACCTTGTCACCTCTTTTGCCATCAAAAAACAGCGAGTTCTGGCGATAGACCTTGACCTTCGTAAGGCATCTCTTTCCGCTATGGTTGATAAGCCAAAGATTGGCATTGCAGACTATCTTTCGGGTGTGACGGACAGTTTCGATGATATTGTAGTTCGTAATGCTACCCACGATTATCTGGATGTGGTGCCGGTAGGAACAATCCCGCCTAACCCGACAGAACTGTTGTTTGATGACCGTCTTGGAAAGTTGCTGGATGAATTGCGTAATCAATACGCATACATCCTCCTCGACTGTCCTCCGGTGGAGATTGTTGCAGATGCTACAATCGTGGGTCGTTGTACGGATTCAACATTGTTCATCATTCGTGCAGAACATTTTGATCGGAATCTTCTTCCAGATGTGCAGAAGTATTACGATGATAAGCGTTTGCCAAAGATGTCCATCATTCTTAATGGAACCACCGATTCATTCTCTTATTATGGTTCTCATCGTTATGGTGCGCGGTACGGATACTATGGAGGTGCTGCGTATGGTGGGTACACCAAGGACGATGATTGATACGGTGTAAAAGGAACTCTCTATTCGAATAACATAAAAAACAATACATCTATGAGTAATTCAAAGCGTAAAATTCTTTTCCTTGTTGAATCATTGGATTCCGGTGATGCAGGGAAGGCCTTGTCTGTATTGGTGCAGTATATTGACAAAAGCAAGTATGATGTCACGGTATGTGCCATCAATGGTGGTGGACAGTACGAAGCCATCATTAGGGAAAATGTCAATTACAAAGCAATATTGACTGACCCTGATGGAATAAAGCGTACGATGGTCTATCGCAACCTCCCATTGTCATTGGTTTATAAGTTCTATGTGCCACAGGGGAATGACGTCGAGTTTGCGTATTCAGAAGGTTTTGCGACGAAATTGTTAAGCCGTGCTTCAAAGGGAAAGACAAAAAGATATGCTTGGGTTCATACAGATTTAGCAAAGAATCATTGGACGAGTGATTTCTTTAGCAGCATCAAAGAGGAGACAGAAGCCTATAACAAATTTGATAAGGTGGCTTGTACAACGAACCTTCTTACAGAAGCATTTAAGAAGCAATTTCCAGATGTGAAAGTACCGGTTGAGACGGTATATGACCCGATTGATTCGCTGTCTGTGCGCCTCAAATCATTGAATGTCAGCAATCCAGACGAGAATCCGGTAAAGATTCGTTTGGTTTCACAAGGACGCTTGGAACCACAGTACCAGTATGCTCGTATGCTTCGTGTTATTAACCGTCTTGTCAAGGAAGGTTATGACGTTGGACTTTGGGTTTTTGGAGATGGCGTAGAACGTTTAGTGCTTGACCGTTATATTCAAGAGAATGATTTGCAGACTCGTGTGAAGTTATTTGGTTCTCATCCCAACCCTTATCGCTTCATGATTCAGGGGCAACTGTACGTTTGTTCTGCTTACCATTCAAGTGTGATGAAAGCATTGATTTTGGGCATGCCTGTGCTGGCAACAGAAACACCTGAATTAAAGGAAATCCTCAAAAACGGAGATAGTGGTTTGATAACGTCCAATACCGAAGAGGCACTGTATAAGGGCATCAAGAGTTTGCTCGATGATCCTAATCTTTTGGAACAATATAGGCAGAAAGGCGAAGCACGTGGCTGGGACTTTGATATCGAAGCCCTCATGGTACCTTACGAGACCCTGTTCCAGGCATAAATGAATATCTCTCTTAACTCTCAACCCTAAACCCTCAACTCTATACCGTTAAGGTTATAAACTGATGCAGACAACAGAAATTAAGCCATATCGTAAATGGTTTGATATAGATATTAAGGGATTATGGCGTTATCGCGACTTATATTATATGTATATACGTCGCGACATTGTCACACAGTATAAGCAGACCATCTTGGGCCCCTTGTGGTATGTCATTCAGCCCTTGTTCACTACCATCATGTATATGTTTGGTGGTTTCATGCCTGTTCTCAAACGTTACTTTTAGGTGATGATGCTAACCTGGGTCTTACTTTTGATTGTCGCCGTTTGTTTGCTCTTTGTGATGGTGGATGCATTCTTTAATCTTCACGAATGGTTCCTTCGTATCCATATCGGGCGATGGCAAGATAGGAAAATCTGGCAGCAAGCGGTGGAACGAAAGGCCGAGGAATGGTTGAAACGTGCTCCGACAGTGAGATTGACAGCACAAAATCGATTGGTGTTATGGGACATCATTAGGGGAAAATACCGAAACTCCACCATACAGACATGGCAAGATGCAGGTCTATTGCTTGGGTTGGGACAGGTGAGTGCTGTGGAATATAGGCGGCTTCATCCCAATGCTTTGAATGCAGAAAATTTTATGCCTGAGGATATGCTTTTGGCGTATGCTCTGAAAAAGAATGACTGTCTTGATTCACAAACAGAGGCCAAGATTTTGGAACATTTTCAGAATGTAAAAGAGCAAGAAACCATTTATTACAGACCTTGGGTGAAAAATATTCGTTTTGTAGACACCTTAGGCATGGTGCTTCCATTCCTGCATGCTTGTGGATGGGATGATTTGGCAAAGCGGCAATTAGATGAGTATGATAAGGCGTTGTTTAAAGATGTGTTTCCAGCCCATGCTTACGATATGGGGAAAAAATTGCCATTAGGAGTGTTTGATTGGAGTCGTGGAATAGGGTGGTATATTTTAGGATTGATAGAGACTGTAGATATGGAAGGGAATGCTGCTCGTATCGTGAAATTAGCGAATGCGTTGTTGCTATTGCAGCGGAAAGATGGAAGTTTTGGCTGTTTCATCTTTAATCATCGGGAGCGGATGGAGTCTTCTGGAACGGCATTGATAGGCTTGTTGTTTGTCTGTGCCTATTCTCTGTCAGCAGAAAAACGCTTTATTGATGCAGCATTCCGAGCAGAAAAAGCCTTGATGCATGCAACTCGCCGAAACGGTGCCTTGGACTATTGTCAGGGCGACACTTATGGAATCGGCTTATACTCCCAGATATTCTCTGTCATGCCCTTTGCACAAGGTATGGCGTTGATGCTGTCAAAGAATCTTGATGAATATATAAATGAGAACACTTAATTCCGCAAAAAACCTCGCCTCGAGTATTGGCATCACGTTCATCATGACTTTGCTGGGTTTCTTTACCCGCAAAGTGTTTGTTGACAATGTTGGTGTGGAGTATCTCGGATTGAATGGGTTATTACAGAACATTCTTGGTATTATGACTTTGTTGGAAGGAGGTTTTGCCACAAGTGTTGTTTACAATCTCTACAAGCCACTTGCCGAAGATAACCGTCCTCAAATTATAGCCCTGCTTCAATTATACCGCAAGGTCTATCGTTATATAGCCTTAGGAATTATATTTTTTGCATTTTGCCTTTATCCTTTTATAGACTTTTTTATAAAAGACGGTGAAAATCTGGAATATGTTTCCATTGTATATTTTATTTTCTTGTTTAATTCTGTGGTCGGTTACTTTACAGCGTATAAATGGTCTATTATAAATGCGAGCCAACTAACTTATAAGTTAACCGCCATAAATCTAATTTATCAAATAGGATTGAATCTTACAAAACTTGCCATTCTCTACTTTACCCGAAATTATATTCTTTATTTGGTTGTTGAGGCTTTATTTGGAGTAGGTCTGAATATTGGCATTGTGTGGAAGGCGAACCAATTATTTCCCTACATCAAGACTAAAGATAGATATTTGTTGGATGTAGCAACAAAAAAACATATTGCTATTAACATGAAAGCGTTATTTATCAATAAGATAGGTGGCTATTTTATGCATAGTACTGACAATATTATCATTTCAGCCTTCGTTGGTGTAGCGAGTATAGGTTTATATTCTAATTATACATTAATTACAGGAACTGTTCGTGGCATTACAAATCAGGCTTTGAACAGTTTTTCTGAGAGTGTGGGAAATTTAATAGCTTCTGAATCTACAGAGAAAGTTTATGAGGTTTTTAAGACCACATTCTTTGTGAATTTTTTGTTAGCATCAGTTCCTGTGATTGTTTTACATAATACAATTACTCCTTTCATTTCATGGTGGCTGGGTGGACAGTATCTGTTAGGATATACAACCCTTTGTATTATATTGTTGAATTTCTATATTGATTTAATGCGAAGCACTGCTTTGACATTTAAAACAAAAGCAGGAATCTTTGTGAAAGATAGATTTACCCCATTGCTACAAGGAATTATTAATCTTATTTTATCCTATGTCTTTGTTCATTATTGGGGATTGGCTGGTGTTTTGTTTGCAACGTCAATAAGCATATTATCGATTGGATTTTGGCAGTTTCCGAGACTTTGCTATAAATTCATCTTTCATAAATCTTTGTGGAATTACTTTAGGAGATATATCATTTATACATTGGTTGGAGTACTTGCTTTTTTTATTTCTTACTATATTTGTGACCATGTTTCTTTAGGTCATGCTCTGTTGCAGACCTTATGCAATGGAATCATCTCAGTCATGATTATTATAGGAATCTATTATATATTTTTTTCTCGTACAGAACAATATGCCCAATTATTGATGTATGTGAAAAATGTTATACCTCATCGTAGATGGTGAAGCGTAAAGTTCTGTTTCTCATAGAATCGTTGGCTGGTGGTGGGGCGGAGAAGGTGTTAGCCACTTTGGTGCAGCACATTGACAAGGAATGCTTTGACGTGACGGTTTGCCCTATTAGTGGTGGTGGAAAATATGAGGATGCCATTAGAAAAATAGTCACATATCGGGCAATTCTGAATGATCCGGAAGACGGAAGTGTGTGGAAGAAATGGTTATATGTACTGAAGCATCATCTTGTGTATAAATGGCTACCTTTATCGTGGGTCTGTCGTTCGTTTGTTCCGCAGGGGAATGATGTAGAAGTTGCTTTTGTAGAGGGATTTGCGACGAAATTGCTGAGCCATTCCATGAATAATAAAGCCAAGAAATATGCTTGGGTGCATTGTAATATGGACAAAGACCATTGGACAACAAGCATATACCCGACACTAGAAGACGAAGAAGTCGTTTATAACCGATATGACCAAATCTTCTGTGTTTCCAATACAGCAGTTCAAGGTTTTATACAAACTTTTCCAGGTGTCACAACACCTGTATTAACGATTTATAATCCAATAAATGCGCAGATTATACAAAATATGGCAGCAGAAAGAAAAGATGTGGAAAAAAAGGTGATTCGTCTTGTTACGGTCGGTCGTTTGGAGCATCAGAAAGGCTATGATAGGTTGGTACGCGTAGTCAATCGATTGGTCAAGGATGGTCTTAGCCTTGAATTGTGGATATTGGGTATAGGTTCACAAGAAGCATCTTTGAAACAATACATCCAAGAACATCAATTGGATGAATATGTGAAATTGTTGGGCTTTCACTCCAATCCGTATAAATATATCGTACAAGGCGATTTGTTTGTCTGTTCCTCTCGTAGTGAGGGGTATAGTACCGCTGTCACCGAGGCTCTCATCCTTGGGTTGCCAGTTATTACCACAGACTGCTCTGGTATGGCAGAATTACTGAAGGATGGAGAATGTGGCATTATTACAGAAAATGATGATGAAGCATTCTATCAAGGTCTGAAAAATTTGCTTGCAGATGTGTCTTTGCTTGAACATTATCGTCAGAAGGCAATAGAGAGGGGAAAAGATTTCACTATCGAAAGTTTAATGAAACCTATTGAGACGTTGCTTGCAGAATGAAACGAAAGGTCGTTTTCTTCATCAATTCTTTGTATGGTGGTGGGGCTGAAAAGGTGTTGCAGACATTGCTTCGCTACTTAGACCGACAGAGATTCGAAATAACGCTCTATTCATTACATCGGGAAAAACTTGATGACAACTATCCTTCAGATATAACTTTTCGATATATCTATGGGCATGGAAAATGGAGTGATTATCTAAAAACTTTTGTCTATCAGTATTTTTCTCCCTCATTGTTTTACAGACTGTTCGTAAAAGGAAAGTATGATACCGAAGTGGCTTTTATTGAAGGATATTCTACACGGATTGTAAGTGGCTCTACCAACCCTTGCTCGAAAAAAATAGCATGGGTTCATATTGATTTGAAAAATAATCATTGGACAGATGTCGCATATAAGAATAGAGTAGAAGAGGGTGAATGTTATAAGAGATTTGATTGTGTGGTTGCCGTTTCGGAAACAGCACGAAAGGCTAATGAGGAATTATTCCCACATTTGAAAAAATCCATGTGCTTATATAATCCTATTGACTCAGAGGAAATTATTAGGAAGTCGAAAGGTGTATTATAGAACGATAATGATATGTTTGCCAGATTGTATTTGTCGATTCGCGCGTTTGTTCGTCATAAAATTCTGCATATAGATGACCGTAGCCAATTGGAAATAGCCATCTCTAATGGATTAAAGATTGGTAAAGATTGCAATATTCAGTTTGAGACGATTATAGATTGGAGCCATTGTTGGTTGATAGAAATTGGCGATAGGGTGACATTGGCTCCTCGGGTACATATTTTGACACATGATGCAAGTACGAAACGTCCCTTAGGGTATACAGCATTGGGGACGGTGAAGATTGGAAATGATGTTTTTGTGGGGGCAGGGACGATTATACTTCCAGGGGTGGAAATAGGTGATAGGGTTGTTATTGGTGCAGGAAGTGTGGTCAGTAAGAGTGTTCCTGCTGATTCAGTAGCAGTGGGTAATCCTGCCCGTGTAATAGGAAGTTATGAAGATTATGTGGAGAAACGGAAAATTCAGATGCAGACGAAACCATGCTATGATTATTCATATACGATCAATCAAATTACTTCCGAGAAGAAGGAGCAGATGATTAAGGAAATCAAAAAAATGGGTGGAGGTTTTGTACAATGATTTCTGTCATCATTCCTGTATTTAATGTAGAGCGTTATCTGGACGAATGCATTCAATCGGTTATTAATCAAACTTATACTGATTGGGAGTGCATTTTGGTGGATGATGGTAGCACGGATGGGTCTGGTGACATTTGTGATGAGTGGGCAAGAAGAAACAAACGTGTTAGAGTGGTTCATCAAATTAATGGAGGTGTGTCAAAAGCCAGAAATAGAGGTGTTGAAGAGGCCAAATGTGAATATATAGTGTTTGTGGATAGTGATGATACGATTGGTGTTGAGCATTTGTGGGAACTTGCTAATGCTCCAGAAGCCGATTTGGTGGTGTCTGGCATTCAGCAATATTGTCAGGATGGTCAAATCAATGACATAAAGCCAAGTGTGAGTAAGACTTTTGTTTTGAACAAAGATGCTTTGGCTGACTTTGTGGATTTGAATGACAAATTTTTGCTTTATGGTCCAGTGGCTAAATTGTATAAAACCTCTATTATTCGGGAACATGCTATCCTTTTTCCCGAAAGTTGCAGTTATGGGGAAGATTTGCAATTTAATCTTCAGTACTTGGGGTTTGTCAAGACCATTACACAAGTTGCCAATATAAGTTATTATTACAGGAGAGGTGTTGAGACATTATCCACAAAAAGACGCTTGAATCAGTTTGAACAAGATTATGCTCAGTGGCAGATGCTGCGGGCTTTTTACGAGAAGCATGGGCTTTGGCTCCAACTTTCCAAGGAATTACTATACAAGCGGTTGTGGGGAATTGTCTATGACGGCATGTTCAGCACGAAAACGCCTAACAAGGTGGTTTTGAACATACCAGAGATTAAGGATTTGAAAGACTTTCAGCATGTGTTCCATTGCTCTAAATGGATTAAGTGGTGCATATTGCATAGAATAGCATTTGTGTTTAGATGAGATGTGTGATGTACCCTCATGGCGGGTCAGGTAACCATGGCTGTGAAGCGATTGTACGGAGTACGGCAAAGTTGCTAGGGAACAACTTAATGTTGTTCTCCAATCATGTGGAAGAAGACCGAAAGGTGGGATTGCAAGATTTGTGTAAGTTGGACGTAGCGGAGAAACCAATACGTTCTGGTAGTTTGTCCCATCTGTTTACCGTATTTCGTAGCAAAGTCTTGAGACAGACAGATGCTTTCGATAGGATTGTTTTTCAACATATTATAGAATCAGCGAAAAACGCTGATTATGTATTGGGTATTGGTGGCGATAACTATTGCTATGACACGCCTGAGTTCATCTATTTGGTGAATCGGATGATGGATGAGGCTAAAAAAAAGCGCATTTTGTGGGGAGCGTCAGTGGAGCCTAATGCTATAGATAAGCGGATGTTGCAGGATTTGCGTGGCTATTATAAAATCTGGGCACGTGAATCGCTAACGTATGAGGCTTTGTTGGACAAGGGGCTGACTCAAACGTTCCTTCTGCCAGACCCTGCTTTTGTGTTGGATAGAAAAGATTTGCCGTTACCCGAAGGCTTTGTGGAGGGCAACACGGTGGGCATCAATGTCAGTCCGATGATTATTGGCTATGAGAAGAGCCAAGGGGTGGCTTTACAGAACTATGTGAATTTAGTGAAAAACATTATAGAGGAGACAGACATGCAGGTGGCGTTAATTCCACATGTGGTATGGAGCCATAACGATGACCGCAAACCTCTATCACAACTGTATGAAATGTTTAAAGATACAGGTAGGGTGGTGATGATTGAAGATCATAATGCAGAGGAACTGAAAGGTTATATTGCCCGATGTCGATTGATGGTGGTGGCTCGTACACATGCCAGCATTGCCGCTTATTCTACGCAGGTACCGACATTGGTGGTTGGCTATTCAGTGAAGGCGCGAGGTATTGCAAAAGATATTTTTGGAACAGAAGAGAATTATGTGATACCCGTACAGTCTTTGAAAAAGGTGGATGATTTAGTAAACGGATTCCATTGGATGGTGGACCACGAGCATGGTATTAAGGCACATTATGCAGGAATGATGGCTGAGTATGTGAATCGAGTTTTTGACATCCAAAACATTTTGGAAGACGAAATAGAAGTTGCAGATGAGTAAATGGAGTATTTGTTCCAAACTTAACGAATCTGATTATATAATAAAAATTTCAAACTGTACCTTTGTAGGGATTCCTACGTGGCTAAAATGATTGCTGGCAATGAATCATGCTTTTTTAATTGTGGCGCATGACTCTCCAACTCTTCTTCAAAGAATTGTTGATAAGTTAGAAGCCCCGAATCATTTTGTATTTGTGCATTATGATAAGAAGTTGCAATGTCCTTCTTTGACGATTTCTAGGGGGATGGTCATACCAAGAAATGAGAGCGTTAGTGTAAATTGGGGAGGTTTTTCGCAAATTAGGGCAACATTGATTTTGCTTCGTTATGCAATTAATTTTTCGGATGAAATAGATTATTTTCATTTCATATCTGGTCATGATTACCCTTGCGTTACTAACAAAGAGTTTGATCTTTTTTTTGAGAGGGTTCCATATGGGAGGTCGTTTATGCATTATGATACGGATGAAGAACAAATGAAATTTAAGGAGAAAAAGAATCGCAATATTAATAGATGGTATCTAAACGACATACACGGATATGGGATGGTGAGATATATAGTGGGGTGGCTATTGAATAGGTTCATACCCAGAAAATTCGAAGGGGATCTCTATTCAGGTTGGAATTGGTTTTCATGGCATCGTTCTCTTGTTGAATGGGTACTCTCATATTGTAATAATCATTCGACTTATTTAAAAAGATTCCATTACACGAATTGTTGTGATGAGATATTGTTTCATACATTATTACATTCTCATATAGAAGAGTTGAATATTGACAAAAATAATTCCTTGCGTTATATCGATTGGTATCCTCGTAGATATGCTGAGACACTCCCTCTAGTATTAGATGAGCGCGATTATCAATTAATTAAAGAAAGTGGTGCATTGTTTTGTCGTAAATGCTTTATTGATAGAAGTGCTAAATTGCTTGAAATGTTGGACAATAATAAGGTGTTAAGATGAGGTCTTGAATATTGATATTAATGCACTATATGGAGTTTTTGCGGTCGAGATGTGCGTTATTGGGACTCTTGAAAAGTGTTGATTTTGTACGTTGTAGATGTTTCTCTTTATAGTCATCGTGGTGAATTTATGGAGTTTATGCCGAAAGATAAAGTCCATCCGTTGCCAGAGTTGGAAATTTATTTGTTGACGGAAAGGCCATTAAGTGAAGTGCAGGGGAATGAGTCTCTTGGAAATGTATAATTGTAATAGATATGATACCGAAACTTATCCATCTATGTTGGTTTAGTGGGGATGAATACCCGGAGGACATCAAGTTTTGTCTTGAAAGTTGGAAAAAAGTCTTGCCAGATTTCCAAGTAAAGGTATGGACGAAGGAGATGGCATTGGCAACAGGATTTGATTTTGTTAAAGAAGCCATTTCTGCGAAGATGTGGGCATTTGCAGCTGATGTAATACGTTTGTACGCCGTCTATCATGAAGGTGGTGTGTACATGGATAGTGACATCTATGTACAAAAGAGATTTGATGAATTTATGGAGAAACGATGTGCCTTTTTCCAAGAATATATTCCTGATTTATACACCTTGGATGAACTTGATGAGCAAGGGAGTCGTCTTGCCTCTGTGAAGTATGTGCAGGGTATGGGTGTCCAGGCTGCTTTGTTTATGTCAGAGCCGGGCAATACCTATCTTAAGGATTTGCTTGATGATTATGAGGGGAAGCATTTCATATTGAAGGATGGAATATATAATATGTCGCTTTTGGCACCAGCCGTTTATGCCTTGAAGGCAGAATCGTATGGATACAAATATTTGAATGTAGAGCAACACCTATCTGATGATCTTATTATATACCCCTCATTGTATGTGGCAAGCGGTATTCGTTTGAGAGATGAGAAGAATTTTGCGGTTCATTGTATAGGTCATAGTTGGTTCTATAAATTTAGGGAGCAGGCTATCAAAAAGGAACCTTGGACGATGAGGATAAAGATTTTTATTTACAGACTATATTGTAAGTTGACGGGGGAACCTGCAAAGGAAGAGCGTAAATCATTTAAGGAGAAGTTGGAGGAAATCTCTGCTCGCTCTTGAAAAAGATTGATGGATTTAGAGCCAACAATTCTTATGTTGATGCATTACATGTAGTTGGGTGGAGAAGAAAGTCTGCCAATACGATAAATTTGTCAAACATTACGACATGAAAATTATAGATTAATCACGTACTTTGGCACGGTTTGCCCTTGTTTTGAATAAGTTGCAGCACACTTGCTTCATTATGTTTCATTTCTCGCCTTACATCACGAAATATTATGCGCTGTAAGAACGAAATATTATACACTGAGTGCACGAAATGTGATTTGCACCGTGCCGGTGTAGGGGAAACAATAAAGCATGAATTGGCGAACTTTTATTGATGTGCTTAATAATAGTGAAATTGTTTCCTGTACAATGAGAAATAGAGATTATTCACTTTCTAAACTTTGCATTTTCATTTATAGATAAGTGAAAATGGGAAAATGTGAAAATGGCGCGGTGGAATAGCGGGGAAAATGTGAAAAGTTGCCTATTTTGTGTTGGGGATTATGTGAAATATGCTATCTTTGCAATAGAATTGAATGATTTGGGTTATGGATAAATTGCTTAGAAGAAAGATAGATGCTTATTTGATGGCATGGAAGGATAATCCTGATAGAAAACCGCTTATCGTTAAGGGGGCTCGTCAGATTGGAAAGACACGCTCTATCGAATGGTTTGCCTCTCGGAATTACAAAAGTGTTATTCAAATAAATTTTGTAGAGCAAACAAAATATAAGAATATCTTTGAAGATGGCTTTGATGTTGATGCTGTTCTCAAGAATATCTCTCTGCTGAATCCGGAACTGAAGTTTATACCAGGTGAAACTCTTTTCTTTTTTGACGAATTGCAAGCATGTCCCAATTGTGCGACCTCATTGAAGTTTTTCAAACTCGACGGTCGATTCGATGTGATTTGTTCTGGGTCATTGATGGGCATTAACTATAGGGAGATAGAGTCTAATAGTGTTGGATACAAAGAGGATTATGAAATGCATTCCATGGATTTCGAGGAGTTCCTTTGGGCCAAGGGATATGCTGATGATTTTATAGAGGAGCTTTACCAACATATGTTGGAGGTTAAGCCTTTTGCTGGTTTGCAAATGGATGTTCTTTTCGGGTTGTTCCGCGATTACGTAACTATTGGGGGGATGCCGGAGGTGGTGAACACTTATATCAAGAATAAGAATTTCAGCGGGACATTGGGCATACAGAAACAGTTGCTAAAAGATTACGAAGAGGACATTACTAAATATGTTGAGGGATTGGATAAAGCTAAGGTAAAAGCTGTATATAATCATATTTCTACATTCCTGGCTAAAGAAAACAAGCGCTTCCAAATTACCAAGATAGCAAAGAACGCAAGAAATAGAGATTATATCGGGTGTGTTGAATGGCTTGCTGATGCAGGGGTTATAAATGTTTGCTATTGTCTGAATCTGCCAGAACTCCCTCTAAAGGGGAATTATGATTCTAAACTTTACAAGATTTATTATAAAGACACCGGACTTTTGATTGCATCACTTGATGAAGAAGCTCAAGAAGACTTGAGGGCAAATAAGAATCTTGGTGCATACAAAGGGGCTATATATGAGAACATCGTGGGAGATATGCTTGTGAAGCAAGGCTATAGTCTCTATTATTATAGCAATGATAAGCCTTCTCTTGAGATGGATTTTTTTGTAAGAGATGCTGATTCGCTTATTCCTGTAGAGGTTAAGGCAAATGACAATGCAACTGTTTCGCTGAATAACCTACTGAAGGAGGATAAATATCCAGATGTGAAATATGGAATCAAGTTGGGGTATAAGAATGTTGGATTTAATGGTAAATTCTATACTTTCCCTTATTTTTTGACGTTCTTGTTGAAGAGGTTTGTTGCGGAGAGGCAGAGAGGTGAAAGTAAATAGTGCGGGTGAGATTGAAAGTAAATTGCAAGTAAATTTGGAGTAAATTTTAATTCTCTCACAGATTTCACAGATTTCACGGATATGGAGCCTTGGGCGGCTCTTGATGGAGTGACAAGTTGCAGTCAGCAACATGAAAATCTGTGTGATCCGTGCAATCCGTGAGCCAAAATAATAAGTTGTGTTTTTATTCTCTCACAGATTTCACAGATTTCACGGATATGGAGCCTTGGGCGGCTCTTGATGGAGTGACAAGTTGCAGTCAGCAACATGAAAATCTGTGTGATCCGTGCAATCCGTGAGCCAAAATAATAAGTTGTGTTTTTATTCTCTCACAGAT